>PPYE01046318.1_pt1 | contig 56473 bp, 73 predicted proteins | sample 1559881 | NCBI WGS metagenome assembly PPYE01 (sample SAMN08240022, study PRJNA423297) | Human gut metagenome, whole genome shotgun sequencing project.
TTTTTCGGAACACGAAAAACTCCAATGCCTTCAACTGGCTAAAGCCAGAACGATAACCTGCACGCTCTGCGCACAGGTCACCGCCATCAATTACGGAAAGAGAGGAAATACAGTCATTGTCCAGAGTACACTGACCAGGCAAATCACAATGGCAATCGGAAGTCCCTGCTTTAAGAGACTCTTTTGTGTATATCCTCCGTAACCCATGATGAAGGGAACGGTTCCGTTTGCCATCGGCGTCATAAATGCGGTAAGGCATGCCGCCTGAACCAGAATCATCAGACCGCGCGGATCAGCTCCAAGGCTGGCTGCGGTTGCAATTGCAATCGGATGGAAAATCAGCATAGTTGCACGGTTCAGCATAAACTGTGTCAACGCAAACGGGAAAATGAAGAAGATAAATCCGACAATATAGCTGTTTCCTCCGACGGAATCCCCCGTTTTGCCCAGCTGTTTACAAAAACAGCCAAAGAAATATACTCTCGTTCCCAATCATCTCAACCATGAGCGACTTACTTGTAACCCGATTCCCATAGTAACGTCTCATTGTATTATAAAAACCGGCCCCCAATGTTCGCTTTTGTATCTGACATTGGGGGGCCGGTTCATTCTCTCGGTTCAGTAAGACTTTTTTTATTTAATTAAAATAGCATCTACTTGCTAACCTATGGCACATTTATGAATTATTCAAACTCAATCGTAGCCGGCGGCTTCGGAGACATATCATAGCAAACCCGGTTCACATTCTCCACCTCAGCCAGAATCCGGTCTGTTATTACCTGGAGTACATCCCAGTCTACGCGCTCAATCGTCGCGCTCATGGCGTCGATTGTATTAATCGCGCGGATAATAACCATATATTCAAAGCTTCTCGCATTATGCTTCACGCCAACCGATTTAAAATCGGGCACAACGGTAAAATACTGCCATACCTTTTTATCAAGTCCGGCCTTCTCAAATTCCTCCCTGAGAATGGCATCCGATTCCCTGACTGCTTCCAGGCGGTCACGTGTAATTGCGCCCAGACAGCGAACGCCGAGTCCCGGTCCCGGGAAAGGCTGACGGTAAACCATGGAAGCCGGAAGTCCCAATTCCAATCCGCAGGCACGTACTTCGTCTTTAAATAACTGCTTCAGAGGCTCGACAAGCTCAAACTTCAGATCTTCTGGAAGTCCGCCCACATTGTGATGGGATTTTACCATCTTTGCAGTCTTAGTTCCGCTCTCGATGATGTCGGGATAAATCGTACCCTGTCCAAGGAAATCAATGCCCTCCAGCTTTCTTGCTTCCTCCTCGAACACACGGATAAATTCTCCCCCGATAATCTTCCTCTTCTGTTCCGGATCCGACACATTCTCAAGTTTACCCAGGAAACGTTCTGCCGCATCCACATAGATGAGATTGGCATGGAGCTGGTTGCGGAAGACTTCAATCACGCTCTCCGACTCGTTCTTTCTCATCAGTCCGTGATTTACATGAACGCATACGAGCTGCTGCCCGATGGCCTTGATAAGAAGGGCGGCAACAACGGAGGAATCTACGCCGCCGGAAAGAGCAAGCAGGACTTTCCTGTCTCCAACCTGGCTGCGAATCAGCTCTGCCTGATCCTCGATAAAGTTCTTCATATTCCAATTGGGGGCAGCTTTACATGTGTCAAACACAAACTTCTTTAAGACCTCATTTGACGGAAGCTCTGTTAACTGCTGTTCACATTTCGCAGACGGATGATCGATTGCCATCATCGGATAACCGCAATTATAAAGTTCACTGCTTACATCTACAGCCGTTCCGTCCACCACACGGTTTTCACCGCCGTTCAGAATAATCCCTTTTACATTCTGTAAGGCCTTCAGTTCCTCCACCGTTATATCATGTGGATGAATCTCGCTGTAAACTCCCATGTCGCGTATCTGGCGGGCAATTATGGTATTCTCCGTGCTGCCCAAATCCAGAATTACAATCATATCCTGTTTCATGGTCTTTCTCCTTTGTCATATATAATATTTTTCATTGATAACATCTTATCGGCTCAGTGCGGCAAAGAATTCCGGTTCCGGTATCTTTATCTCATATCCATATTCACGCAGCACAAGCTCCTCGTCAATCCTCTCCTCAAAGATTCCGCCGGCTCTTTTAAACCCGTTTTTCAGGTAAAGATTGATCGCCGGCTTATTAATGTCCACAACAAAAAGCCTCAGATATCCGGCGCCCTGTTCTCCGGCAAGTTCCATGGCTCTCTTCAATATGTAACTGCCGAGACCTCTTCTCAAATAATCGGTATTCACTCCCAGACGGTCTATATAGAACGCTTTTGCATCTTTATTCTCCCATCTCACATAAGCCTCACCATCATTCGCATCACATAAAGCGAAAGCACCGGCTACGTCCTCATGCTCCGTCAGAACGTATAAGCGGTTCCTCTTGATATCGGTGACGAAACACTCACATGGATATATTTCATCCCAAATCTGTACATTGTCCCGATCCATATTCTCAATTATTTTCCGGTATACTGCTTTGATTTTCGGTAAATCGCTCATATCAGCCAGTCTCAGATTCATAGAAACTCCCATGCCGTCCTTTTTCCGCATCTTTTATTATTTCAGCCCACGCTCGATGTATTATCGAAGTGCGGCTGCTTCCTATACGGACACGTGGTTGGCCTCATGGCAGTGGGGGATACCGACTTCTCTCCGCCCACCACTGCCGTTAAATTTGTTTCGGGCAATTCATCTCACCACATTCGAGGATGGGAGAATCCTTGCAAATATTTGTTGAATGGAATGCTTGATTTTTATTATAACTGATAATTTCTGAATAATAAACTTCTTTCCTTAGATTTCATGGAATTTTAGTAACAGCTTGTTACGGTTCAGACAAATATTCCTCAATCAGGCTCTCCGACCGCCTTGTCAAGAAAAATTTCACCGTCCAGGTGCTCCAGCTCATGACAATAACATTTTGCCATTTCCCCTTCTCCGGTCAGGATGACTTCCTGCCCGTACTCATCCAGGGCCTGTACCGTCACCTTCTGCGGCCGAATGGTATTCACAAATTTTCCGGGGAAACTCAGGCAGCCCTCTATACACTCCTGTGTTCCGCTCCTTCCGATAATTTTCGGATTCACCAGCTTTAACAGTTCGCCGCAATATTCGATTACCACAAGCCGCTTCAGGATTCCTACCTGATTTGCCGCCAGCGCAGCCCCGTTCTCCGTATGACGCAGGGTATCAAGCATATCGTCCAGCATGACCCTGATTTTATCGTCTGCTTCCTTCACTTCTTTACACCTTTTGCGTAATATCTCATCATCATTATATCGCATTTGCCTGATTGCCACGATTCTCCCCCCTGCTCCTGTCTGCTCTTGATTTTTTCTGACTTTCGGCAAATAAAAACACCTCTTCAATTGAACAGCCGAATATCTGTGAAATGTCATAAGCCAGCCAGATCGACGGCTCAAATTTTTCCGTCTCAATTGCATTGATTGCCTGTCTGGAAGCGCCGACCATTTCACCAAGCTGATCCTGCGTCAGGCCCTTTTGCTCCCGCAATTCCCTTATCCTGTTTTTCACTTACAGCCTCCTTTACCATGCAGTTATCATACATTTCTTAACAACTGCTGACTGGTACATCGTATCGCAGATTTCGGCGCATACAGCGGATGACAATCAGAGCTCCCATGCACAAAAACCGGCAATACGCTATAAATAGTATAAGTTTCACTTCGTGTAATGTCAACCTTACTGTTACTGTTCACACGGTTGCGTTACGCGAGGTGTTTTCGTGCGCATTTTGCACGAAAATCCCGAGTTTTACGGCGCGAACGGCGCTTTTTTCCGTTTCTGTGCAACGCGAAGCGTGTTATTGTTCGCAGCACGCCGCTTTTTGGCGGGGTGTGAACAGTAACACCTTACTTTTTTAATCAGCAGATTTTTTTATTAAAGACTTGCAATTTTCTGCCGTATGTATTATATTAAAGCAAAGGCAGAAAGAACATGTGTTCTATTTCGAATAGGGGGAGTATTATGATAATCAGCGCCAGCAGACGAACAGATATCCCTGCATTTTTCTCCGACTGGTTCATGAACCGCATCCGGGAGCAATATGCCCTGGTAAGAAATCCGTTCAATTCGCATCAGGTCAGTAAAATCAGCTTAAATCCGGACGTTGTAGACTGTATCGTATTTTGGAGCAAAAATCCGGAACCAATGCTCACCAGACTAAATGAATTACAAAATTACACCTTTTACTTCCAATATACGCTGAACGCTTATGGAAGAGAGATTGAGAAGAACCTTCCCGCCCTCAAACAGCGCATCGCAACCTTCCAGTCGTTATCAAAGATGATTGGAAAAGAGCGGATCATCTGGCGGTATGATCCCATCATTCTCAATGAAACCTATACAGCCGGCTGGCACAGCAGCGCCTTCTCGAATCTGGCCTGTCAGCTCAGCGGCTATACCGGAAAATGCACGATCAGCTTTATTGACATGTATCCCGCAATAACTAATAACGTCCGGCCGCTGGGGATCCGGGAAATACCCGGCGGCAGTATCTCCGCCCTGGCCAGAAATCTGTCTTCCATTGCCGCATCCTGCGGCCTTGCAATAGATACTTGTGCAGAAAAAATTGATTTGTCCGATTGCAATATCCGGCACGGCTGCTGTATCGACGGCGAACTGATCGCAAAGCTTGCCGGCTGCCCGGTCAACACACAAAAGGATAAGAACCAGCGTCCCGAGTGCCGGTGTGCCGCTAGCATAGACCTCGGATTTTACAATACCTGCCGCAATGGCTGTCTCTATTGTTATGCCAATCACAGCCGACGGCAGATGGAGGAACGATGCCGGTCCTATGACAGCACTTCTCCTCTGCTCTGCAGCCAACTCTCAGAAGATGACCGGATCTATGAACGCAAAACCGGAAATCTTAAAAAAATACAGTATGATTTATTTAGCATACCTGCGCCCTGACCGGCTTTCCCACAGTTCACTGCCGTGGTCATAGTGAATACAGTACGCCAGCATGCTCTGCGTTGTACCGGAAAATAACACGTAAAAAAGAACCATCCTGCCATTTCATAAAAGCAGTTTGGTTCTTTCCTGCCAGATATTATCAAGATATCTCTTACATCAGACCACCATTCTTACTTCAGTCCATTTTTCTGCTTCGGACCATTATTTCTTATCCAGTCCGGAAACATCGTTTAACAAAATTCCACAATAAGTCTGCTCCGCTTCGCGTACATGCTCATAAAGCAGATCAGGCACACGATCGAACTCTTCGTTCAGCAAAGCATCGATTATCTCAATATGACCGTTCGCCCCGCTGATGGAACGCTGCTTTAAATAAAATTCCTGGGTGCGGATTCTCTGAAACTGGTCGGACACATAGGATAACAGCTTATTTACATGGCGTTTGCTGCAGGCCTCGTAGAGATATTTATGAAAATCATAATCCAGGGTACGCAGCATATCGTAATCCTGATTTTGAAGCGCCTGCTCAATTCTGCTTCGGAAATCTAAAAGTATCTCTTTATTATAACAGTGCAAATACGGCTTAAGAAGCAACGGCTCCATCACTTTCCGAATTTGAATCAGTTCAATGATAGTCTGAAGCGACAAATCCGAGACTATAATCCCCCTCTGCGGCAGAGACATAACCAGCCCCTCCCATTCCAGCTTGACAAGCGCTTCGCGAACCGGTGTCCGGCTGACTTTCAGGTCCTCGCATATTTTTTTTTCATCCAGATAAGCGTTAGGTAAAATTTCATTATTTATGATCTTGTATTTCAGGTCCTGGTAAACCTGATTTGTTAAATTATCTTTTTTAGACATGGCAATCAGCTCCTGAAAATCATTATATCATGTTCACTGCGTTCACATGAGTCTCCGACGGAAAATAGCGCCAGTTTTCTGCAGTGAACGCAGAAACTGTATTGCGCAGATATAAAGCCCGCTCTGCCGACATTATATCATAGGCTGCACTTAAAGAACAGATACTATTTCATTTTTAGGCTTAACCGGATGCTTGCTGGTACTGTTCACACCTCGCTGAACACAACCGTGTAAACAGTAACGCTTGCTGCCTGATTTAAAAAATATAATAAAAAACACTTGAAATCCGTTTTTTCTTGTCGTATACTGTTCGTATACTAATTTGTATACAAATATAAATACACAATGTATACAAACTTGAATAGTAACTGTCTTACCACAAACGAAAGGAGAAAAGTAAATTGCCGAAACACCTGTATTCCCTGGTGCATCTCACCAATATCAACTGTCCGCCGCCACAATTCATCTATACGGCGGCAAAAGCCGGCTATGATGCGGTGAGCCTGCGAACAATTCCCCTGGGACTGCCGGGAGAGTCCCCCTATAACCTGGCCCAAAACCCGCAGTTGATGCGGGAGACCCGGCAGGCTTTGTCGGAAACCGGCATCCGGTACACTGATACGGAAATTGCCCGTATCGCGGATAACATCGATGTCAAAGACCACGAGCCTGCAATGGCGGCCGCCGCTGAAATGGGTGTCACACACGTCCTCACCAATATCTGGATTCAGGACAAAGAATGCTATACGGAACAATTTATCAGGCTTTGCGAGCTGGCTGCGCAATATGGACAGGATGTGAATGTTGAGTTCGTCACCTGGGCCAGCGTGTCCAACCTCAGACAGACAAAGGAATTGCTGCTGGCCTCCGGCCGGAAGAATGTAGGAATTGTCGTCGATACTCTGCATTTTTACCGTTCCCGCGTAACACTGAGCGAACTGGAGGACTGTCCCAAAGAATGGTTCCATTATGCGCATCTTTGCGATTGCGGGGCGGAAATACCGACGGAGGTGGAGGCGCTGGTCCATACCGGACGGGCGGAGCGTCTTTACCCCGGCGAAGGAGCCGTACCAATTCAAGATATTATTTCCCACATTCCAAACCAGGATATCATATACGGTCTGGAAGTCCCCCACGCAGGCCGCCTGAGCGAGCTTGGATTTGAGGAATATGCCCGCCGGGTATTGAAAGCGGCAAAAGCCTGCATGTCGGAAGATTAGAAATTAAACAAAAAGAACGGAGAGACAGAATATGGAACGTTACACTGACAAAATAGTTATGATTACCGGCGCCGGTGATGTTGCTCTGGCCATAGCAGAGCGCATGCTGGGCGAAGGAGCCAGGATTGCTTTCACAGATTTTTCCGAAACGGCTCTGACTGCCGCGGTGAATGAGATAACAGCCTCCGGCTTCGGAGAGGACAGAGTGATGACCGTACAATGCGACGTGCGCAGTCAGGATGCCTGTGACGCTGCTGTTACCGCAATTACAGCCAGATGGGGCAGGATTGACACAATGGTTGCCACTGCCGGCATTATCCGGCATCTGCCTATCGACCAGATGAGTGAAAAAGACTGGCAGGACGTCATTGACATCAATCTGAGCGGAGTTTTCCGCGCCTGCAAGGCAGTCGTTCCCGGTATGAAAGAAAAACGGTACGGCCGTATTGTCATCATTTCCTCCATCGGCGGCCGCACCGGCCGCAATGTGGGCGTAAATTATGCTGCAAGCAAGGCCGGAGTCAATGGAATTGCCATGAATCTGGGCTATTGCCTGGCCCCATGGAATATTACGGTAAACACGGTCGCTCCCGGCCCTCTGAAAGGACGGATGTTTTCCTCCATGCCCCAGGAACAGCAGGACAGCCTGGCTGCCGGGATTCCGCTGGGACATGTGGGCGAGCTGAGTGATGTCGCAGCCGCGGCTGCCTATCTGGGCAGCGACGACGCCGCATGGACCACCGGCGAAGTATTGGACGTTAACGGAGGACTGCAGTATTAATTGGAACTACATAATTGAAACCGATTAATCAAATTTAGATAAAAAATATACATTTAATTTTTGTTTGCGCAGCAAACTTATATTTAAGATAAGAAAGGAAAAAGATAACCATGAAAAAAATAATTGCAATGATCATGACCGGCGCCATAGCCCTCTCACTGACTGCCTGCAGCAATTCGTCCGGCTCCGCCCCGTCCCCTTCTTCCAACGGAACATCCTCCGGCAACACGGCCGGCGCTTCCACTGATAAAGCTGCCTCCGATATTGACACCTCCGAATACGGGAATCTGGATCCCGTCGAACTTGTCCTGGCAGACTCTGCCGCAAAAGGCGCCGCCGGCTCCACCTTTGATGAGCTGGTAGCGATAAAGGTTTCTGAAATCACAGGCGGCCAGCTGACAATAGACACCCACCTGAACGGGGAGCTTGGAAATGATACCGATCTTCTCCGCCAGATGCAGAACGGCGATATTGATATTGTCGGCTGTCAGATCGCTCCCATGGTATCTTTTATCCCGGAGCTGGCCATATTCGACCTTCCTATGGTCTTTGCAAAACACGACGGAGATAAAATTGACGCAGTGTTAAATGGTGATTCCAAAACCCGAGCCACACTCGATACCGCTTATGAGACAGCGGGCATGCATCTGCTGGGTGTTCTGCAAAACGCCACCTACCGTCTGACTACGGCAAATGTGAACCTGGAAACACTGGGCGATTTCAAAGCGCTGCAGATCCGCACCATGGAAAACAGCAACCATATGGCATTCTGGACGGCCATCGGAGCCGAGCCGACGCCTCTTGCATGGGCTGAGGTTTATTTTGCTCTCCAAAGCGGAACCATTGACGCACAGGAAAATGCAGCCGATACAATTGTGGGCGCCAATTTAAGTGAAGTCCAGAGCTGCCTTGCATGCACCAACCACATTCTGTATGCGAACCAGATCTGCATCAACAAAGCCTCCTGGGATGCCTTAGATCCGGCTTACCAGTCTGCCCTTGAGCAGGCTGTCACAGAAGCAATGGCGGAAATGCGCACCCAGTTATCCGATATTGACCGTGAAAACAAGAAAATTCTGGAAGACGGGGGTATGACGATTATTAACTATGACGATTCCTTCTTTGACGAGATTCTGGCGCTGGACGGAGTCCGGACCTTATACGACCAGATCGACCAAAACACCAACGGCCTGGCACAGATTCTCCAGGATGAATTGACCCAGTAAACGGTGAGCCGGAAAGCAGCAGACTTTCCGGCTCTTCCGCCCGCCTTAGGCAATAACAGGCTCCGGGAAGCGGCGTTGACAAAGCACCGGCCGGGACTTATGATAATAATAAAACAAAACCGGGGAGCCGCCTATGATTACGAGAGAAGACAGACAGCCGTTTCATGATACCTGTCGTATTTTAGATAAAGCCGATGATTTTATCTATGTTCTGCCCCATCCCGGGCTGCTGGAATGGATATCAAATTATACTATTACATTTCCAAACGGTAAGATCATATCTGATGACTACACCGTAATGCCGCATGGCAGTGCAACATTGGTATTTACATTTGACGGGAACAATTTATGCAGCAATTTATTCGGTCCCATTACAAAGCCCTGTATGATCGGCAGGCAGGCAAACCAAAACGATATGCTGTTTATTATTGAATTTCAACCAGCCGGTTTGCATGCGTTTACAGGCGTTGATCAAAGAGAGCTGTCTGATCAGACCCTCCCCTTTTCATTCATAAATCCCGTGTTAAACAAGAAGATAATGGAAACGCTGGATTCTGTACACAGTATGCATGAACTGGTTATCCATATCGACCATATACTCCTCTCCTGCCTGCCCCTACCCCGTCCCGGTGAACTGCATTGGTCTGTGGAGAGTATTATAAGAAACAGCGGAAACATCTCTGTAAAAGAGTTATCGGAGGCTGTTTATTACAGCGAACGTCATCTGAACCGGATTTTCAGCCGTTATTTGGGAATGAATACTAAAACCTTTTCCAGACTGGTCCGGATAAACAAAGCAGTCCGGCTTCTCCAGAATCCCGGAACCAGCATCTCCTCCGTCTGCTATTCGGCCGGTTTTTATGATTTGTCTCACTTCATTCATGATTTCAAAGACGTCACCGGAATTACTCCTTTGGATTATCGGCATAAGATGTCCGATTTTTACAGTGAGATTGCCAAATTCTGATGTACAATGGAGGAAATCAAAGCAGAAGGAGTGTGGCATATGAAATACTGCGGTACATTAATCTCCGTATCCGATATGACGAGAGCCAGGAATTTTTACGAACAGGTAATGGAACAAAAGGTAATGTTAGATTTGGGCGTCCACGTTTCATTTGAAAACGCCTTTTCGCTCCAGTCCAATTATGAAGAGCTGGTCGGCGTGAAACTGGAAGCACAACGGAAACCAGATAATTTTCAACTCTATTTTGAGGTGGATGATTTAGAGCGGTGGGAAGCAAAGCTGAAGTCCACGGAGGGGATCGAGTTTATTCACGAAATCAAAGAATACCCATGGGGACAGCGTGTTTTCCGCTTCTATGACTATGATAAGTTTATTGTGGAGGTTGCGGAAAGCATGAAAAGTGTTGCAATGCGTTACCTGGCCCAGGGGCTTTCCGTGGAAGAAACAGCAAAATGTACGATGCTGCCGATTGAGGTTGTAAAACAGTTTCAATCATAATTTATAATTGGCTCACAGCATACAAAACAGTGTGCAGGAACAAATCACAGAAAACCGTCCGGCAGCTCTGTCTGGCTTTCTGTGATTTGTTTCATTCCTTATTTGGATGTATTTTCGAAATCAATCAACTCCCGTATGTCCGTTATTTCCAATGCCTCAGCGATTTTGGACAAGTGTTCAAAGTTTATGACCGTCCGGGCCCCACGCACAATATCGCTGATGGTGGACTCGCGTATTCCTGATACCTCCGCCAGCTTTTTTTGCGTTATTTTACGTTCCTCCAATATTTCCTTTACTTTAAGTTTTACCTGATAACTCATATGTCTCACTCCCGTCTCTTTGCCAATTCCACTTTCATATATGCCAAATCCCAGATATTTGTATCTTTTCCCACCGCATTGGGATTGTCTCCAATGGATGAGGCAAAATTCATTATACTGCTTGTCAGCTCTTTTTTACAGTCATTCCAGATATCCTCCGGTCTGATGCCGTTTCTCCACTCGTATTTATCGGTCTCTTCATTATACTGCAAATAAGAGCGGAATGCAGCAACTACAGGATACATAAAACCGTCAGGAATTTTATATTTCAAATCATGCATCCCGAATTTGCTTTTTCCCACCGTAGAATCATCCTTGTGGCCTGAGTATTTTTTTCTTCCATACCGTCCCCCTGCCGAATTATATGCGTCGGCAAATTCCATTTCAATCTGATCATATAAATCGAAAATATCCGGCATCACATTGACGAATTTACGGTAAAACTCCGGATCCTGCAAATACAATTCGAGCATTTTTGCTTTTGACGAATAAGCCTGCATCGGATGCGTCTGCGCATCATATTTCTCAATATTAAACATATTTATGATTGCCACAACTTCCCTCGCATCTATCATCTTCAGGTTTTTCCCTGTCTCATCAACGGATACCTGATTCTGCTTAAATGCTATCCTGTCAAAGAAAGGCATGCCTTCCAGTCCCTCTTTAATCGGGTCAAACTTCCGTGCCAGTTCCGCCATGGATTTCTCATCCACCTGCACCGAGGTGTTCCTCGCTTCTGCAAGATTTTCGATAATCCCTTCCACACCGGTCATCACCTCAAACTGCACATACTGGTTTAACTTTTTCCCCTGATATTCACAGATGATTCTGTATGTATGGCCGCCGTCTATGTTGCCGTGGCATAATGTATTGTCAAAGTAAACCGTCACTTCTGCTCTCTCCGGATCGTATTCCAGCTTGGATGCCGACAGGATGATTCCACGATTCTTGAGATAAAAATTGCCGTCATTGCTCAGGAGAGATTCCGTGATTGCCTTCGCAACACTGGATGTCAGTTTCTGGTTCCTGGGGTTTGTTGCCATCGGTATCCCCAGAGGCACATCATCTACTTTCACATAGAAGATGTATTTCTTCGAATCATTGTTCCCGACAGGGTTTAAAAGTACCTGAAATGAGTTTGCCTTGACCGGCATTGTTTTCTTTAGCATAGAGCCTCCTTCTCTGCACCGGATGGACCGGCAGAGTTTTATTTATTTGTTTCCTATACGCATTTCGTTATTTCATAATAACGCAATATCGTTATTTTGTCAATTAATTTCTCCACTATAATCAGAAAATAATAAAATGCTTGACATTAACTCCCGCCACTACTATAATCCAAATTGCAAGGGAGTTCTCGTAAGAGGGCTGAGAGGAGGGTGTATTCCCTCGACCTCACCTGATTTGGATAATGCCAACGTAGGGATGCAACGACAATCTACATTTTTACGACTTTCAGAAAATCTGTCGGCAGTGTGCCGCAGGTTTTAACGGAAACCGGTGGATGTAACCGCAAAGTCAGAGCCATTCTCTTGCAGGAGGATGGCTTTTTTATTTAACAGGAAAATTTCCCTGTTAAATAAAAACCGCTCCGCGGAGGATCGCACTGCGGCGATAAGGAATTATGTCGCCGAAGCGCCCGCCGCAGGCGGAGAATCCCACGAGCGGGATTCTTTCTTGTTTAACAGGAAAATTCCCCTGTTAAATAAAAACCGCTCCGCGGCACTACTCGCGGGGTTCGTACTTGTCGTTAAAATCTCCTTTGTAAACAAGGAAAAGAAGGAGGAATAATCAATGAATCAACAATCACAATCTTTATCCCCGGCGCGCAGCAGAAAGTGTGCTGTCTACAGGATGGTGCTTGCGGCGATGTTCGCCTGTCTCGCCTTTGTGCTGAATACCTTCGTGTATTTTCCTGCCATGGCCCCGTTCCAGCACTTCGTTGATGTGATTGCCGCCGTGACACTGGGCCCCTGGTACGCCTGTGCCGCTGCATTTATCTGCGGAATACTCCGGATGCTCTCCGGCCGTACGGTTCAGGCTGTCACCGGGGCCGTCTTTGGTCCCATTCTGGGCGGACTGCTCTACCGGAGATTCCACAGTCTTTGGGCCGCTGCCCTGGGTGAAGTGATCGGCACCGGATTCTTCGGCGCCATCGCATCCTACCCGCTGATGAAGTGGTTCTACGGACTGGATGCCGGGTCACCTTATTATTACATACCGTTTTATACCCCATCTGCCGTCATGGGTGCAGCCATGGGCGTCGCAGTACTTCTGATTCTGCGCCGTGCCGGAGTATTCAGCCGGATGCTGCAGGAACTGAACCAATAGCAGAAACCGAACCAATAGCAGACACTGAACTAATAAAAGGAGAATATAATGGAAAAGTTTGAAGCGGCGCTGCGCCGGGTCCGGGAGCGGACCCCTCTGGTACAGTGCATCACCAATTTTGTCACTGTGAACGACTGTGCCAACATCCTGCTGGCCTCCGGAGCTTCCCCTACCATGGCCCACGACATCCGTGAAGCAGCAGAAGCAGTCACCGGGGCCGACGCTCTGGTATGCAACATGGGAGCGATTGAAGACACGGATGCCATGATACTGGCCGGAAAACAGGCCAATCGGCTTGGTAAACCCGTTATCTTAGATCCGGTAGCCGCCGGAGGGACTGCGCTTCGCCGGAAATCCGCCGGACGGCTTCTCTCCGAAATCCATTTCGCCGTCATCCGCGGAAATGCCTCGGAGATTCGCGGCCTTGCCGGAGAAACGGCAGCCGGCAACGGCGTGGATGCAGGTGTCTTAGATGTCGTTACCGAAGAAAATCTTCTGTCGTCTCTGGAAATGGTTCGTTCCTTTTCGCAGCGCACAGGCTCCGTAATTGCCGTTTCGGGAGCCATCGATATCATTTCCGACGGGAATAACGCCATGGCACTGCGGGGCGGCTGCGCCACCATGGCGCGTATCACGGGCAGCGGCTGTATGCTGACCACTCTGATCGGCGCATTCTGCGGGGCAATGCCGGACGATCTTTATACCGCCGCCTGCGCCGCCATGGCCGCCATGAATGTGTGCGGCGAGCTGGCGGAAAAACGCCGTCTCACCAATGGTACGGGCAATGCCACGTTCCGCACCGATCTCATCGACGCAGTATTTAATCTCACTGAACAACAATTAACGGAGGGTGTACGCTATGAAATTTACTAAAGAAGAAATCCGCAAATCCATGCTGCTCTATGCCGTCACGGACCGCATGTGGCTCAATGAGGGAGAAACCCTGATCTCTGTGGCGGAGGAAGTTTTAAAAAGCGGGGCAACCTTTCTGCAAATCCGTGAAAAGGATCTGAATGAGGACGATTTTGAAGCAGAGGCAGAGGCGCTGCACGCCCTCTGTGCGAAATACCGCGTTCCTTTTGTCGTCAACGACAGCGTTGAAATTGCCCTCCGGTGTAACGCCGACGGTGTCCATGTGGGGCAGTCCGATATCAAAGGACGCGATATCCGGGCGCTGATTGGTCCCGATGCTATTCTGGGCATCTCCGCCGGAACAGTGCAGGAGGCTGAAGCGGCAGAAGCGGCCGGGGCCGACTATATCGGAGTAGGTGCGGTTTTCACCACCGGGACAAAAAAAGACGCACGCTCTCTGACCATGGAACAGCTTCGCGCCATCCGTAATGCAGTCTCCATTCCCATCGTGGCAATCGGCGGAATCAATTCCGGAAACATCATGCTGCTGGCTGGCAGCGGCGTGGACGGAGTTGCCGTAGTTTCCGCCATCTTCGCCGCACCGCATCCCGGGGAAGCGACGGCCGGGATGCTAAAGCTGGCAGAAGAAATGCTCTCTGCTAAGACAGTCAGAGGAGAAGGTAATGAATAAACGCTTCGCTATTTTTGATATGGACGGCACTCTTGTTGATTCCATGGCATTCTGGCAGCGGCTCGGGAGGGAGTTTCTTGCCTCACAAAACATTACAGAGCGGGTAGATGAGGTTCTGGAACGAATTATTCCCATGACCATGATGGAATCCGCAGCCTTATTCATTCAGGAATTTGGTCTGTCGCGAACACAGGAAGACCTGGCCGCAGAGATGAATGCCATCATGGAACGCCACTATCGTTCTGATATTCCGCTTAAACCCGGTGTTCCGGAATATCTGAATATGCTCCGGAGTAACGGAGTGAAAATGTGCGTCGCCTCTGCCACTCCGGTTCATCTGATACGCGCCTGTCTGACACGCCTTGGCGTGGCGGAGTATTTCAGCTTCCTGATTTCCTGTGATGAAGCCGGCGCCGGAAAAGACAGGCCCGGGGTCTACCTCCTCGCCTCAGAAAAATTAGAGGCCGCCCCTCAGGAAACCGCTGTCTATGAAGACGCCCTCTACGCCGCTAAAACAGCTAAAAAGGCCGGATTTTATACAATAGGTGTCTATGACAAATGTGCCGCTGAAAACTGGGAGGCATTGAAAGCCCTTTCAGATGAAACAATCCGTGACTGGAAAGAGCCTGTTAATCAATATAACAACAAATAAGGAGGGAAAAATAATGAGTGCAAGCATTGCAATTCAGGTACTGCCCAAGGCAGAAAACGACACCGAACTGGTAAGGATCGTGGATGAGGTCATCGCCTATATCAAAAGCTGCGGTCTGCGCTGTGAAGTAGGCCCCTTTGAAACCACAATCGAGGGTGACAGCTACGACCAGCTCATGGATATTGTAAAGGAATGCCAGCATGTAGCCGTCCGTGCCGGTGCAGAAAAAGTGTCCGCCTATATAAAGGTGGTATATCAGCCGGAGGGCCAAATCCTGACCATCGACCAGAAAATCACCAAACACCGTTAACATGGAGCCGGTTAAACTACGGCTTAAAAGCACATATAAGCATGATGAAGAAAGGGAATCTTTATGAAAACAGCCTTGACGATAGCCGGAAGTGATTCCAGCGGAGGCGCCGGTATTCAGGCCGATATCAAGACCATGACGGCCAACGGCATCTATGCCATGAGCGCCATCACAGCTCTGACCGCCCAGAACACCACCGGTGTCACCGGTATCTTTGATGTAACTCCTGCATTTTTAGCCGCCCAGCTCGACGCCGTATTTACCGACATACGCCCGGATGCGGTAAAAATCGGCATGGTTTCTTCCGCAGAGCTTATCGAGGTTATTGCAGAAAAACTGACACAGTATGGGGCCGGTCACATAGTGGTCGATCCGGTGATGATGTCCACTTCCGGTTCCAAACTCCTCAAGGACAACGCGATCGATGTTCTGAAGGCAAAACTGCTTCCCCTGGCTGAGATTGTGACGCCGAATATCCCGGAGACCGAACTGCTATCAGACACTGCAATCCGAGATGACAAGGATATGGAAAAAGCCGCGCAGATAATCAGCGGGCGGTACGGCTGCACCGTACTCTGCAAAGGCGGCCACAATTTAAACGACGCCAACGACCTGCTGTATATGAACGGTGAAAAACACTGGTTTTATGGACGCAGAATCGATAATCCCAACACCCATGGAACCGGATGCACCCTTTCCAGCGCTATTGCTTCCAATCTGGCAAAAGGAATGGAACTGACTGCGGCGGTGGAACGGGCAAAAGAATATATCTCCGGCGCTTTGGCAGATATGCTGGATTTGGGCAGGGGACAGGGACCTATGAACCATCTGTTTGAATTAAAAGGGGAATTTGTAGTGTAGATTTTAATATTTTGGCGTAGAAGTTATGTTACTGTCCACAGAACTTCGCTTTTCAGCTGGGCTGTGAACAGTAACGATTTCATCACACATGCAACAGACTTTGCCATACTTTAAAGAGCCTTAGTGACTTTAAAAATTTTTTGTGGTATAGTAAACTTCCACTTTTATGAAAAGGAGTTGATAATATATGCCACAGATGAACAAAGGCGGTAAATTTATTTTTGGAAAGTCACTGATCCGAGAGGACTTAACGATACATCTTCCACTGCAGGCACTCACTGAATACAACGCCACTGCAGAGGGAAAAGTCTATCTTTTTACCGGAAGCAAAATTACCGGTGGTTTCTGCGTGACAAGGAAGAGTTTGTTAGAACCATCAAAATTGGGACACATTCTTTCTGCTAATCCGGCTTTACTGAATTACCAGACTTCGGAGGGCGAGTTTATCAAATACAAAGGACGGTCATATTGCTGGGTAAGTATTTCCAGAACTGGTATAATTCAGTTAAATCAGAATATAATTGATTTTCTTAATCTGGAAATTGGAATGGAGCTGTTATCTATCCGAAGCAGCGATATTGCTTTCACAATGGGTGCCAAAGGACCGCTATTAGAAAAGGCAGAAAACTATGATGGAGAAATCAAAATATATTAAAAACAGGTATCACGTAACATCCGGTATTACTCAAATAAATGTAAAGGTGCAATTGAAGAATCACCTTTTGTCCAGATTAAAATAGACTTTTTTATTTCACTTTTTTAAACGTTTCGATGTGGAAATATGTTGTTTTTGGTTTGTTTCTCTCCTTAATCTATCCTTATCCCCCCCTAGAGTGATCGACTAAACTAAAAGACAGATACAAAAACAGAGCCGGCAGGATCTTAATTCCTGTCGGCTCTGCGAACTTCTTATTTTATTCTATTTTCGGCCGGATAACAGATACGGAACCGGAGACTAGAGATACCTCTACTCGAATTCGACATCGGCAGGTTGATATAATGTATCATCATCTATATTCAGCCTCATTTTCTGCGGTATATCCCACCTATTTTATATATTACATTTATTTTCAAAGCAAATCAATGTCACAGTAATGTCACGCCGTCTTCCGGCACAACTTCCACCACTTCCTCGATCCTGCAATTTAAGGCATAGCATATTTTGCATATCAAATCCAATCCCACAAGCTCATCTTTGCCCAGGCGGGCCAGCGTGGATGTGCTGCATCCAATTTTCTCCCGAAGCTGTGTCTTCGTTATGTCCTTATCTATCAACGTCTTCCATAGCGGTTTATATGATACCATCGTTTTTCCTCCCGACTTTTTTCATATTATAGCACTTAATATTTCATAAGTCAAATATTATTTTCGATTTTTCAAATAAAACCTATTGACATGTACTGTACATATGGTAATATGTATATACAACAAAGGAAACAAAATATTTCAAAAGTCAAATATAAAATTCATTTTCAGGAGGTTTTCACTATGATGTTAAAGGAACAGAAATTCGGGGTAGAAATCGAAATGACAGGTATCACAAGAGTTCAAGCAGCAGACATTGTTGCCAAGGCATTAAATAGTACATCTTCCGTGGCAGATGGAACTTGTTATCATACCAGAAAAATCAAAGATAGTTCACGCCGGATTTGGAAAGTAATGAGAGACAGCTCCATAAATCCGCGTAACAAAACAGGCTTTGCCGGAGATGAGTACAAGGTTGAATTTGTAACTCCTCCTCTGAAATATAACGACATAGAATTACTTCAGCAGATTGTCAGAGATTTGAAGAATGCTGGAGCCATGGTAAATAGTAGTTGCGGTATTCACATCCACATTGACGGAGCAAACCACAATCCCCAATCGCTGCGTCGTCTGGTAAGCTTTACGATTGCCCGCCAGAATTTAATATATGAGGCATTAGAGATTGGAGACCGCGAAGGCCGGTGGTGTAAAAAACTAAATTCAAGTCTACTCACCGAAATGAAGAAAAATAAAGAATTATCTAAAGACCAGCTCGAATCAATATGGTATAGCCGGTTCAATGATAATTACTATGGCGGCATCGACCACCAGCACTACAATGACACCAGATATCACGGAATCAATCTTCACAGTTACTTCACCAAAAAGACAGTTGAATTCCGGTTGTTCAACAGCACACTCCACGCCGGAAAAATCAAAGCATATATTCAGTTCTGCTTGGCACTTAGTGCATGGGCAATCGAAAGCAACGACCGTATCGTATTTCGCTCCATGGACGGTTATACTGCACAGCAAAAGGTTACTATTATGAGAAATATCCTCGTCCTGAGATTGGGATTGGGCGGCGAAGAATTTAAAACTTGCCGTTTACATATCATGACACCATTAAAAAAGAAGGCGGCCGAAGCACAGGCCGCCGCATAAGGAGGATTTTTTATGAAATTATATATTGCCTATGGTTCAAACCTTAATATAGAACAAATGAAACGCCGGTGTCCTACGGCCAAGCTGGCCGGAACCGGCGTCCTAGAAAACTGCGCGCTTGATTTCAGGTGCATGTCATCCCAAGCATATGCAACTATCCATCCGCAAAGCGGAGCGTATGTTCCGGTGGCATTTTGGGAAATCGATCAGGACGCTGAAGATGCTTTGGACGTGTACGAAGGATTCCCTCGCTTCTATTATAAGCAAGTTCTTCCTCTGACGATGGATGGTCAAAAACGTGAAGCCATGGTATATGTAATGAACGATGCGGCAGTTCCGGGGATTCCATCGCGGTATTATGTGGAAACAATCTACAAAGGGTATCTTGATGTTGGATTAAATGTTGAAGAGTTTGAAAAAATCTGTAAGAATTGTGGTTTTTCAATGCATGATATGATTTAGAAATAGGGCGCCCTCCAGGACGCCCTATTTAATAGATAGACGTTGCAGCATCTATCTGTCCTCTGGCCGAGGCCGACCTGAACGAGTATGTAGAATTTTTGGTTCTTTGTTTGGTACCCGAGTAATCAATTCGTTGAGATCACAATCAAGGGCCTCGCAAATCAAGTCCAAGTGTTCCAGATTTACCCTCTCAATAATCTCGTGGTACAACTCATTGATTGTTGACGGACGTATTCCAGTCATTCTCGCTAAGTCCGCCTGCGTTATCCGGCGTTCGCCGAGGCGTGAAGAAAGTAAAATCTTTATCATACGTCATTTGCTCCTTCCGTTATAATCTACCACAGCCCAGTAGAAAAGACTGCGGATTGTTAGATTATCACGGATACTGTTAAATACTAACAAGGAGCGTTAGGAATTCTCCCGTATATGCTTCTAAGTTTACTTCTTCACTCTGTACTTATCCAGATCTGGTGTTGCAGTATCCCACTCCGGTTCCCAAACACCTTCTGAAGATACCCAATAATACAGTTCTTTGTCTATCGACTTAATGTATACGCTTCGGGCCATCTCTCCGGATTCTGTCACGTAGTAATACTTCCCTGCATCCTGAATCCATTCTGATGCCGCCATGTATCCCGTATTGTCAAAATAGTACCATATCCCGGAAATCTCCTGCCACTTATTGACCGAGAACTCGTACCCCTGCATTACATACCACCAGCGACCATTGTCCTCCAGAACCCAGCCCTCTACATACCTGGCAGAAATCCAGCCGCGCTCGGTTCTATACCACGGCTTCCCATCGATGAAGCATTTCTGTAACGGCCATACATGTTCGCCTTTCTTATATACTCCTTCAATTTTCCCGTTTCCTTCTACTTTTCTAATATTCAGATCACCAGTAATCACGAGGCCTGCAGTTCCACTACTCACACCGTACACAGGTGCATTCTCCGTACTCTCTGGCTCAAAATCCGGATGCCAGAATAATGTCCTGCTATCCAGGCTATGCCATTTTTCCACAACAGCCCCACCGTCCGGATCCACCTTGTCGGCGCCGCCAGAAGTATTGCCTTCGACTGATGTGAAGCCTTTCCCGTTTCCATCTACACCGGTGCACGTCCCCCAATGGCCGTACTTGGAGCCAGTCCAAAAAATCACCGGACAGCCTATCGCCGGTGTATGATTCAGTCGCTTGTCTCCCGAGTGCCGATTTACAAAATCCTGACAATTGTAAGGAAGGTCACCTCCATATAGCTTCTTAGCCTCCTGAATTGCCTCTGAAGCGCTCAAACCAAAGTATTCCATATATGCCAACACTACAACATCAGAACCATACATGGCGCACCATGGCTGCCCCTGGAAGTTCCTACCGGTGTAATCGTTATACAGCCACGCCCATATCGTATAATTGGCCGAACCGGGGGCCCAATGGAAATCCCACATCTGCTCTCTTGTTCCCATTTTCCGTTTTTCCTGGTAATTCTTATACCTTCTTGCCATGCTCACAATCTGGCTGGCTTTCAGTAATCTCGCCATAATTCCTCCTTCAAAAGAAAAAGGCAGGCCGCGAACGGACCTGCCCTCTCAATAGTTACACGACCCCGCTAAGCGGCCGTAGATAATTGGATCACCTCCAGCCTACTTCCGGTCGGCCAAACCCTTGTAATGTGTGCGGTTCCATATTTCACTTACCCGTTCCCAACCTCCAGTGGCAACCAAGTAGACGATAAAGGCTGCTATGATAGCGCCAAAGACGTAATACCAGACAATCGGCTGATTCATATAAGTACACAAGATAATTACAGCCAGCGGGCAGAGCACCAGGGAGATTGTCAGCGCCACCACCGAGGTAGGCAGTTTATCCAGCTTTGGCAACTCCTTGATGGCCTGTGTAATGGCAGACACGACGCAGGCCAGAACTCCGATTCCGATAAGTAAATAAGATATATACTGCATAATTACATTTCCTTCCATGTGTTTTCCTCCTTTAAATGTCCCTTATTTCATGGGATTTTTCAATCATGTAGTCTTCAATTTTCTTTTGTGCTTCTTTTGTCGGACCGTTTGAGCCGAGTTCCTGTAGCCCTTTCAGGATTCCTAACAAACTCTCAATGACAATCTGCATTTCCTCTCTGGATTCTCTTGCTTCTTCAGCATGTCGCTTTAAAATTTTATCCATATCATTGAGCCGCTCATAATCTCGCTCAAGTTTTTCATTGACACCTTTTTTACCGTAGATTTCATTTTCATGTTTTTTTACCAATGCTATGATTTCCTCGGTATAGTTCACTTTTTGTCGAGCAAAATTAAATGCCTTCCAGGCACCAGGTCCATACTTTCGCAATACGAAAAGGATTACAATTACCGCGACAGTCACAAGCTCCCAATTGATATTTTCTATACCATAGCTCACACCTCCTTGCCTCCTTTCTTCAATTTTTCATAACAAAAAAGGTGTGCTGGTTTTATCCGCACACCTTTTTTTATTCCATTTGTTTTTCTTTTTCATAAGCGGCCAACGCCTCTTTTGCAGCCACGATATCCACTTCCAGGCCAACCGGTTCTCCGGAATCCGGATAATCAAGGAAGTGGTGAATATTTTTATAATGCTGAATCTCTGTCGCCTGCTTTGAAATCACTTTGCTCATGTGGTATATGGCGACATCCTGCTTTTCTACTAATTCCATGTATATTTCAAGAAGCTCCAGAAGGCTCCCCTCCGACATATCCTCATAATTCAAGTTCTTTATTCCCTCCTTTCTGCCTGCTCCGCAAAAGAGCCTCTTTATCATGTGTCAGCACAAAATTTTCAAATATTTTTTTCTTTAGGTGATAGCTGTCGCAATGCTTCATCAGCGCCTTATAGCTGCTTACTATAGCTGTAACCTTTTTAAATGATACTTTTTCAGATGCATATTGGCCTTGGAGATAACGCAATCTACGTTTTATTCGCAAGCTTGTGCTTCTCCTTAACAGCACATGGGTGGGATATATCCTGTATCCGACAAATTCAACACCTTTATCTATAGGGCATATCATAGTCTTATTGTTTAAATTTAGAGATAATTCTCGTAACAAAAATTCTTCAATATCTTTTTTCCACGCATGAAGCTGTGCCTTGTCGTTAGATAGAATTATAATATCATCCATGTACCGTACATAATATTTAATGCCAATACGACGCTTGCAGTACTGATCCAAAACGTCAAGGTACATATTGCCAAGCATATGGGATAGGCCGCCTCCAATTGCAATACCTATATCCCACAACATATCTTCCGTGGATATTTCCATCGGAGAAGTGCCGAGCGGTAATCCAAATGGGATTGTGCTGTCGCATATATAGAATTTAATCAAAGCTGCCACCCTTTTGTCGCCAATTTTTTTATCCACAATCTCACACAATCTTTTATGAGAAATACGGTAAAAGAATTTTGCCACATCTAATTTCAGATAATACCACTTGCCCGTTTTGAGTGAAACGTGCCTTTCCCAACCATACAAACACTTCATTGCTTCAAGCTGCCCACGCCCCTCTATGCAGGAATAAGTGTCTGCAATAAAGCCTTTGCAGACACGTGGATTTATCACATCGTAAATGACCCTCTGGATAATCTTATTTCTGTAATCAATATCAATTACTTTCCTGACCTTTGGTTCAAACACGTAAAAAATATGGTATTTAGGATTGGGAGGGCTTAGATTTGTCATGCATTCCTGTATATAGAAAAGATTATTTTCCAAATCCTCTCTAAATACAAGCGGTTCGTATCGGAGACCCTTTTTGCCACTCCCAACAGCCTTTTCGGCATTGAGTAAATTCTCAAATGATGTGATTTCTCCAAATACATTTCTGATTGACATTGTTTCCTCTTTTCCACGCATAACGGAGTTCGGCATAAAGCCTACTATCGGTTTTCGTGGAGTTTGTGTTTTCTGCCTATGGCTAGGAGACGGAATCCTTTACCCTCTCTGTACTGGAAGCATACCCATTAGGTGTGCAACATCTAACTACGAAAGGTAGAGCGGAGCGAAAGCCGATGTTCGAGCCGGCGTTGGAGCGGGAATTGTTCAGATTGACGTAGAAAACGCCGGCGTTAGACCCGTTGTTCCACCTGCCGCCACATAACGGCACGCAATATTCCGTACCCTATTTTATTTTGAGGTGCTTTTTATCCAGCCTCCAACCATTCTACCAAGTTCAACCACCTTTTCGGCCCATAACTCATACTTCTTAATCGGTAAAAAACCAAGTTTGTAAGACAATCTGACATAAGCTTTTAACTTTGTGATTTCTACATCTAATTCCTGCAAAGTGGTCTTTTTATAATACTTTTTATTGGCCTCTATGATTCGTTCCAGGATTGTATTCATGCACCTTTTAATGTCTACAACCAAGGCAAACTTCTCGCTTTTCGGGTACTGAGCCAAGGCCGTATAGGCGTATTCCATCATTTCGAATGCTTTTTGCTGTATTTTTAATTCTTCCATATCGCACCTTCCGGTTTCACTTTATCACATTTTGTTGATTTTTAGTGTAGCCTGTTAGAAAATAACGAAATACGTTATTTTGGTATATTCGTTGATACAAAGCCTGCTATCGCAGGCTTTATCAGAACACAGTGCAACAGATTACAGATCAACATAAGCGGAGCGAAAGCCGATGTACGAGCCGGCGTTGGAGCGGGAATGGGTCAGATTGACGTAGAAAACGCCGGCGCTAGACCCGTGGGACCACCTGCCGCCACAGCACGGCACGCGCTCTCCGCGAGTGTTCATCCAATGATAATCTCCGCCATAATCTCCGCCGGGTTCATCCGGATACAGCAACAATGTCTTTGCCAGCTCTGGAGCTGATAATCCGGCAGCCAGTGTCATATCCTTAAACTGCATGCCGTTACCCTGGTCCGTGGTGTAGGTAACGCTGCCGCTTGTAAGCTGGATCTTGCCAGATACAAAATCCCACTTCAACGTTCCAGCGGTTCCAGGCTCTACCAAGGAACCATCCGCCTTAATTGCTTTCCAGGCAGTAGAAGTGGATGACAGACTGGTTTCTGCCAACAAGCTATTACTATACGGGATAATCTGGATTTCGCTATCTTTCAGGCGCATTCCCGCGCACCATTCCCAAACGTTACCGTTCAGGTCAGCAATTCCATCCGGCATCCAATTATGATACCAAGTAGCCGGTCCGGAACCTGTAAGGCAACGTGCAACTCGTCCGTCAGATTCATATGCGCAAGGTACCCCTTTTTCGTGAGGATAGTTTGAATCAGCTCCGTAATTGTTATTTCCTCGTGGCATCGTACCATTTTTTCGACACCAGAGAGCAATTGCGCACCACAGAGCGTATGGATTAAGTCCCCAGCCTTTTCCTTTGTTCCGACAGTAGGTGTTTGCCTGGTCGAAATTCACGTTTACACACGGGTCGCGCATGGGCAATGAGTACGCCCGGTCGTTAAGGACAATGTTCTGAAACTTGGATTCGTAAATTTTAGCCTTTTCAACTCCACCAACAAAAAAAGCCGTGTGGATGTTCTGACTTCCGCCCGCCATAATTTCGGAAATTTTCATTTTCGGGAACGGAACCATTACAGAAGGCATGTTCATATCGTCAAACAAGACCGTGTTCTTTCCGCCGGACATCGCCTCAATCGCCAGTTTAAAATCATCAAAATTCGCCATAATTATGCCTCCGTTTCCCACAATCTAAGTTCGCAGTTATCAATGTTAAAAGGAACCGGCTCCCTGTCTATAATCGTTGGGGATTCGGCTCCTTCTTCTGAATCTGCCAGATAGGCAGGATTCTCTTTTTCAGTTTCAATGTATTCCCGCGGCGGAATAACCACCTGGGCCACGTATTTCTGTCCGTCGGCAGTTCCCATTACCAGGCCGCCGGTGTAGTCCCTGCAAATGTCAATCACCACTTCGTAATCACGTTCCTTTTTGGATACGTTGAACATCAGATCACCGTCATTGAAATCAATGTTGTTTTTCATAACTTCATACGGAATAAAGTTTGTGCCATTCTCCGGCAAATGAGTTACTTTCATCAGTAATACCTCCTTCTGTTTTCAGCCATCCTAACCGCTTCGTTGGTTCTTGCGGCAGCAATCTCCGCCGCCTCGCGCATAGCCGGGTCTTTTCGGTCCACGCCATAGGACTTCATAACGTGCTCCGCGCTCGCCCTGCGCTCCTCGTTTGGAATAATCACATTTGCCACGACTAAATTCCTCCTCTCACATAACAATTCACTTCTACGGACTTCGCAGAACCCGTAAAGGCTATCTTGAATCCATTGAGCAGTTTGTCGGTAATTACAATATCACCAACTGCGCCGCTGGTAACGCTTTTCACTTCATACTCAATAGTGTAATCCATGGTGTTCCGCGGCGTCGGAATCTTAATGGTTGCCTTTGAGTTGTTGTGCGGGTAAGGCTGACTGTTATTCAGTTTGATTGCAATTTTTTCGCCGATAAGGCCATTTACCGCACCATTCAGCAGGCACACCATTCGCGCAGCGTCGGAAGACATGAGCATAGCCTCTAATGCTGCATAGTCCATAGTGGTAAAGTTTGTGGCATTCATAGGTGTACCCTGCACAAGGATTTCGCCTGGGTCCTTTTGAAGCTCGACGATCCCGTCCGAAATCTGAACGATTTTGTAGCGATTAGGGTATTCCACCACATGATCGCGCCAGTTTACAATTTCTCTCACGTTTTATCACCTACCCTTCTTTGATCGTAACTCTGAACAAATAATAAAAGCCTTCCTGGGCTGACTCTTTCACGAGATTCTCAGCCTTGGAAAGCCATAGGTCATTATTTGTATCGAATAATTGCACTTCCGTGATGGTGACTTTGCTGTTGATTTTAGGCTCAATCATGAACTGAACCGCTATCTTACCATCAGATTGAATTTTTATGCTCTGGATCGGTGCTTTGTAATATTCGGCCCCAATCCTATATCGCGCATACGCAATGGTTCGCATAGTATACTCACGATACCCTTGAAGCGCTTTTTCTGTAAGCATAGGCATTTACCTCCTCTTTATAATTCTTCTCCGCACATCGGAAAGACCACCCGAACGCTCTCTGCAGACGTCTCTGTGTCGATACCGCTTTTTCCTACTGTGCCATTTTGGGCGTCTTCACCAGTTAAATAATATTTTACAAGAACACCACCTCCTTTTATTTCTTCTGCAATCTTGGCGTCCTGGTTGTACGCCACATACTCTGCGGCAGGGATGGTGCCGGCTTCCTCGGTTCCGGCCGCTCTGTGCACTGATTTTACGGTTACTGCGGTCACGGATCCATTCATCGGTATTTCGGTTTTACTTAAAACAAAACCAGGTTCCGGCCGATTGCCGGTGAGTTCTTCACCAGAAAGAGGGGCGATCACCTTTGCAATGTCCGACTGTACAGCATTTTCTTCCATAACCTCGTGCATTATGAGCGGGGAGTTAATGTCTGGTTTTGTACCCGTAATTTCATGCACCACTTTTGCGCCGATACCGGATCCGGCTACCAATATATCGTTTGGGTTTATTCTGGCGGGCCAGGTTACTCCCGGCAGCACTCCAGAAACGGATTCTCCGGCCAGCAACGGCCACTTTGCAACCGCTAAGGATTCTATGGATACCATTACCGCAGCGTTAGAGCTGAAATACATCTCGTAAGCCAAGTGCGCCGGCTTTACTTCCTCCACGACTTGTATCACGTTTCCCAGATTAACCGCAACGTTGTTATCCGTAGATATTTCAACGGAAAAGGTGTAAGGGGCAACGTTATTTGTAACCCAAACATCCGTCTTAACTATGCCCTTGAGAAGACGCTCCAGGCTGATGGGCGTGATATAGGAGGTCAGCGTTTTCAGTATAATTTGGTTTCGGCGTTCCTCGATACTCTTATTTTCCCCGTCAAGGTCCAGGAATTCTTCCCACAGTTTTAGTCCCCACGTTGCCGTTTGCGGATTAAATTGGTTCATCATATCATCAATAATGGCTCTGATAATATCGAATTCTCCGCCCTTTGCGTTGTTGTGGGCCAAGTAATGCTTGCTATTCCTGTAGTACCCGGGAACGTATTTCAGCATTTCTGCTGAACGATTAGGCATATCCACCGATGCTCACCTCCCCCAGTATTGGCTTCAAATGAGCGGCGACCTGAATGTTCTTTTCCTCTCCGTTAAGTGTTACGCTGCCGAAGTCTATCACTCCATTGGCGTGTTTTACCGAATCCTCCGCAGCTCTCAACCGCACAATACCGCCTATGCCAACACTTGAAATATAGGTGGCGAGTGCCATTTTGATATTTACTTTGGCCGCTTCCGGCTCATATCCTGGGCTAAGCTCAACCTTTTCGATGTATACGTTGATTACTAAGTTTTCAACAGTAGTAACCGTCACCACAGCACCGATGGGTGCTCGGCCTTCGCCTTCGCCCTCGTGGTCCGACGGATCCAGATGTTCTTTCACCTCTGAAATCAGTTCAGGAACAGGCTTACCTCCGTCACCGACAATGATGACCTTGACCGTCCCTGGACCGTTCCATAGAGGTATTACATCTACTTCGGTTACGCCAGATACCTCTTTCGCCCATATCACATAGGACTTTTTGTTCCCAGAGGCTGACTGGTTCCTTGCTACTTCCAACAAGCGGGAAAGGAGACTTTCGTCTTTTTCTTCATCAACGCCTGTCGTTAATGCGTTCTCATTTGTAACCGAGGTAATGTTTTTCACACTCTCGATATTCAGCGTTATTTCGTTCGCAAACGCATTGCCAGCCGTTCCGGCTTCATCGGCTATGATAGGTATTTCGATTTTGCCTTCTTCCGGGATGACTGCAACCTCTGTAGTTGAATAATATTTTGTCTTAATCGTAGAGCCCTGTGGGATCACATTAGAAAATTTTGTTCCTTTGGGGATTTTTGTTCCGGCCGTACCGGAAACGAGCAGCTTCCCTGTTGCGTACTTCGCAGCGTTCCTATACACGCCGCGAGCCTCCGCAGCCAGCGTAAGCCACTCGCCAAAGGCGTGCTGCGGATACGCCATAAAAATGATGTTCCGCAGCATAAAATATTGCACAGCAAACTCGATGGTGGACGGCTCTATGGCGTCGTATTCATAGCTTCCTACCGAAGTGTCAATATCTGCCGGGATCCGTGCGTATATTCGGTTCCGGATCGAGTTTTCATCTTGTGCCGCCAACCATGATATTACGTCGATCTCGCCATCGCGTATTTTTTGAATAAAATCATAGTCTAAGCTGCTGTCCACTGACCGACCACCTCCAATCTGTGTATAGTTGCTCCGCTTGTTCCTGTTACATCAAATTCACATATGATTCTATCCCCTTTCATTTCCGCTATGAAATTAGATATACTTTCAATGAGCGGATGGTATATCAGCGCTTCTTCATATAGCCGTTTCAATTCACATTCAATAACTTCAAACGGTTCGTCCTGATCCAATATCAGCTGAATTTCGTTACCGTAATAATTCGGATATGCCAAATAGCGGTACCTGGTGTCGTGCAAAATTTTGTCCACCACTTGTTCGAGCACTTCCTCAGGATCGCTGGTGCTGATAACATTCCCCAGCACATCGGTTACGAAATCGCCTTTTTCAAAATCAAACTTGAATGTGGTTTTTCCCCGCGGTATATCCGTACTGGTCTGCACAATGGTTTCCGAGGCATCCATGTTACTCAAAATCGAAGGCAAAATACCCATTTAGACGCTCACCACCTTGCACACAATTACGTTGCACGCATTGCTGATTTGCGCCACGGCAACCCTGTCGCCCGCCCTTAAATCTGCGTCCATTGATATTCTGGCATTATTTATGCTCACGGGCGTTCCACTTACGCTACCGTTGCGGGAATGCGACAGCAGCGAAGCATTCACAAGAATTCCCTTTGAAATATCAAAATCCACACCGTCGAGTTGCAGCGTAAGCGGGGACATAGACTTTATGGTACCAAGGACGAGTGAAGAACCTCCAACTGGCGCTTTTTCCGTAATGCGCTTTATAATTCTTGCTGCTTCGGCGCTCATAAAATTCCTCCTTACTTTTTCTTTTTCTTCTTTTTGTCATCAGCTGGGGCTTCATAGTCAATAGCCGGGAGTTCATCAGTCCAGGCCAAGGTTAGGCTCATTTCGTGATATCCATTAGAATATTTGTGCGAATCAGCCTCTACATAAAATCCTCCAACCAGCCCCGTCTCGTTGTCGATGACATAAACCGCATTGCCGGTTTCCACATCATCCAAGCCAAAAGTCTTGATAGTTCCACTTTTTCCAAGCGCAGCCAACTCTTTCAATTTCTGGGCGGCGATCTCATTTGCCAGGGCCTGTGTCAATTCCTCCGACTGATCAACGTATTCCTGCATAATGCCGTAAAGCCTTTGAGCCTCGTCGTCCTTTGCCACTGCCGTTATTTCGTTTCCCTTTTTATCCTTCCCTGCAACCTTGACCTGGGTGTACATGGATTCAATACTTTCTTCATAGGTGGCGTCTAGTAGGTTCACTCCTTCCTCGATTACCCACCGTTTGGTTTGTGTGAGTTTTTCGACCAGCTCCAGTTTCCCGGCCGTCACCTTGGTTGTGAATTTCCGGCCACTTTTCTTTCTGGTTTCAGTGAGAGCCGTGATTATCATATCCCAAGGCGTTTTTTTGATAAAGTGCAGCGCCTCAAAAACAACTGCTGTATCCTGAACCTCTCCGGTGTCTATCCCTAAAGACTTGCACAAATCTTGAAATATGGCACTCGCGGTCATATTCTCGAATTTTTTATCCATCTTACTTCTGGTAAGCCACCAGCGAATGTCCCGGCAGGTATATTTTATGGTTACGCTGCTTCTGGTCTTGTTCTTTTTTGTGATAATATATCTCATGAGTTCCTTATCGGTAGAAGATTCGTATACGACGACAACGCTTCCAGGCGGAAAATCTGTTTTTCCATCTACCTTCAGACACTCAAAATTCAACGTTCGCGACGCTTCATTCTTGCTTCCTGACCATGACATAGAGGTGACAGCCTCCTCTATCCATGAGGTGAGCTTTTCCTGTAGGACCGCGATTTTGTACTTTTCTCGAATCTTATATAATTCCATTATGGGATTACAAAAGTCTGCCCCGGATAAATCAGATTTGCATTTTTAATAGGGGGAGAGTTTGCGTTGAAAATCAACGTATACTTTGCTCCGCTACCATAGAACCGTTTGGCAATATTCCAGAGGCAATCCCCCTGTACCACCGTGTAGGTTCGCTGCGTGCTCTGTGTATCTGGGCGTGCTGTCGTTTGCTCGGTCTTGTTTAGTGCGCTCGAATTATCTTGGACAATTTCTCTGATATTGATAAAGGGAAATTCCTTAAACTCCATATCGTAATAAATGTCCCCAGGTTCTCCGCCACGTTCCTCATAGGTAAACTTGCGCATGGTGGAGTACATATTAATATTTGTGCCAGTGATAAGCAGTTTTACCGGGTCCCCGGAAGACCTCCATCGCTCAATTTTTTCTACGGCATCCCAAGGATCCGGAATGCTGGAATAGGAACAATAGGAGGGATCGTAATCTCGTGGAAAAAAGGAGGAGAACGACACGGTCCGGAGTTTTGAATCTCCGATAACCGTGCGTTCTCCGCCTTTGATTACATTTGCGTCGGTAAATGACATTCCTCCACCGCTGATAGAGTATTTTTCCGGATTCACTGGCAGCCTTATCTTTTCCCTCATGTTGTCATAGGAAATCTGGAATATCAATCTTCATCACCTTCTCCCATGTTATCAGCGGTTTCATCGATATCGTCTGCCAGGGCGGCCAGGACCTTTTCAACAAGACGATCTTCGTCGCCCTCTCCGGTCACTGTCACTTCCCCGATGATTTTATCGATATAATACTTCTTAATAATTTTCTGGCTGCTCGTTGTATTTGTGTAATTGGCTGTGGAATTGGATACCGGTTGTGCAATTTCCAACTCCTCATAAGTCTGTTGTATGTCGTTACGTTCTCCCGATTCGAGAGGGCGTACAATAGCCTCGCTCAAATCCTCTGCGGTGCGTGTTGCGGCAGGGATTTGCTGCTTCATGCCTACAATGACACCTTCCGCGGCGAATCTTCCGCTTTTGGTAGTAACCCTCGACGGGCTATGGATATCCAGGGACTTGTTGATAGTGCCGCTGATGTTTTCTGCAATGCTGCGAGCCGTCGCCATAAGGCTTCCTCGCATAGACAGCATACCATTATTCAGCCCCATCATGAGATACCGGCCAGAACCGTACAGGGATACACCGCCGATTGTACTAACTACCTGGTCCATGCCGGCGGCCACCGTCGCATTTACAGGGATCATGCCAGCAGCAAATGCTAAATTGAGTTGCGCCAGACATTGAACCGCCATGGTTTTGAACAACTGCATTGATTTACTTGCTTTGGATGTTCCTGCCTCGAAAGCCGCGCACACCTGATTCCAAGTTTCTTTTGCGCTCGTTGGGAGAGTTTTTAATCCGTTTGTAGCTTCTGTCACTGCCGCAGTTATTGCCGTATTAAAACTTTGAAGCCCGTCTGCATTGGCAGAGACATTTACGATCACGTCTGCATTGGCCGCTTGCTGAACTTGATTTGTCAAGCCTGCGGCAGCTGCAATAGCCTCGCTGCTCCCGGAGTTTATGCCGGTAGCGAGGTTGGTAGACAGCCCTGCGCCCAAGGCTGTTGTATCGGTAATTCCGTTCAGAGAGTTCGTGGTATTCAGAGCCAGGTTCTCGGCGCTTGCCACCGGCAATCCGGCTGCTGCGTCAATTCCGTTGGCAAGGTTCGCGCCCGCCAGGCTTCCGTACTCCGAGGTATTCATAACCGGAGAAAACGCACCGGCTGTAGTGAGTGCTGAGTTGCTCGCAGCGTTCACAGTTTGGGCTGTAGAACCGTTTATGCCTGCGGCAAGTGAATTGCCTGCCTCGGCTCCATAACCCTGCACAAGGGCCAAATCCGGCTGCATACTTGTTGTCACGCTGTCAGACATGCTTGTAGCGGCAGCGCTTACCGTAGGTATCCCCTCATCAATTCCGCTTTCCAATCCGGCAATAACATCCTCGGCAGCTTCGTCTCCGCAGCCAAAGAGGGATTTGATTCCGTTTAGCAGACCGCTTCCGATACCTTTTACAATCTGCCAGCCAACGTCAAGCCAGTTTGTATTCAGAATTGTATCCACAATAGCAGCTATTAACTGCGGAATCGCGGACAGAAGTTCTGGAATTGCCTGAATAAGCCCCAGCGCCAGTGTGACAACAATCTGAACCGCAGTCTGTAAAATTAACGGCAAGTTCGAGATAATAAAGTTCACCAGCCCGACCAATATCTGAATCGCTCCGTTGATGATTAACGGAATGTTGCTGATTAACCCTTGCACCAATGTCGTAATAATGCTGAGAGCCGCCTGTAAAATCATAGGCAGGTTTGCAGATATAAAGGATATGAGCCCCATTACGATCTGCACAGCACTGTCAATGAGAGTAGGTATGCTCTGAACAAGGCCTTCGGCCAAAGCCATGATAAGCTGCAGCCCTGTAGCAAGTATGCTTGGGGCCATTTGCAGTATGGTGTCAGCTAGGGCCATGATAAGCTGCATACCCGTTTCCAGTAGCGTGGGTACTGTATCTAAAATTCCTTGCGCCAAGCTACTGAGCAAGGTTATCCCGGCGGCAGCGATCGCCGGAAGGTTATTAATGATCCCCTGGGCTATTGCACGGATTATCGCCAGTGCAGATTGAGCCAAAGAGGGGAGTGCGCGGGATATCCCATTGACTAAGGTCGTCAATATCGTCACCGCTGTTGTTATTGCCAACGGCGTGTTGTCAGCAATGCCTTGGGCCAATTCCTGGACAGCTTGCAAGCCCACCGCCAGAATAGTTGGAAGTTCGCTTGCGAGTCCCTGGGCCAGCTGAATTACAAGCTGAGTACCTGCTATAACCAGCTTTGGCATTAAAGTAAGCACGCCTTGCAGGAAGACCGTGCCGGTTTTTGTGAGACCACTGATTATCGCCGGTAAGTTTGCCTGAATTCCTGCTATGAAGCTCTCTACCATGCTGATTCCCATGGTAATAAGCTGCGGAGCCAGTGTCGATACCTTAGTTATTACCTTGGCAAAAACACCGCCTATGGCATTTACCAGACCGTCAATGCCGCCTTCTTCCGTGGCCTTTGTCAGTTCTGTTACCCAACCACTGGCTTCTTTTACAATGTCTTTAAGGTTCCCGCTTCCAATGGCCTCATAGATTGCAATACCGGCGCCCTCCATGGCGCTTTTAAATTCGGTAATGCGGCCCTGCAGGTTATTGTTCATCGTGTCGGCCATATCTTGCATGGCACCGTCAGAATTATCAATATACCCGCTTAATTCGTCGAAGCGATCACCGCAGTTTGCTAACAGAGCATTTACAGATTTTAAATCTGTTTTATTGAAAATCGTGGATATGACGTCCGTCTTTTTGGCATCCGTCATACCCTCCATGGACTTGTTGAGATCTCCGAGGACCTCGTTCATCGGCCGCATTTTCCCCTGGGCATCAAAAACGTTGACCCCAAGAGACTTTAGCTTTTTGGCCGCGGTATCTGTAGGTGACTGCAACGAGAGCAAGATGTTTCGTAAAGCGGTACCACCTTCGGCGCCCTTGACGCCGTTATCTGCAATAATTCCAAGCAGCGTGTTTAATTCGGTCGTTCCGCCGGCAAGGTTTTTCGCAGTTCCGCCCACCGTCAAAATAGCTTCTCCCAGCTGTGACACACTGGTGTTTGACTTCTGGGCTGCAACGGCCATCTTGTCGCCAAATTCGGTTAGATTATCCTGCGTGGCTGCAATTCCGAGGGCCGACATACTGTCAGTAACCATATCGGACGCCGCAGCCAGATCCATGCCGCCTGCCGCAGCCAAATTAAGAATTGTCGGAAGCGCAGTACATGCTTTGTCTGCGTCATACCCGGCCAGGGCCAGATAATTCAGAGCTTCCGCAGATTCGGAAGCCGAAAACTTTGTGGAGGCTCCCAGTTCTTTTGCCGTATTGGCAAGCTTTGCATATACTGCATTGCTGTAATCCGCCTCGTCTGCAGACATACCCATGGTAGCTGCTACCTGGCTCATGGAGGCTTCGAACTGGCTGCCGGTATTAATAGCAGCAGCACCAACTCCACCGATTACTGTTGCGGCACTGGTTAGTGCTATGGCCGTACCTTTGGCGATGGTCTTCATCGCGCCGCCCACAGCCTTGCCAGCCTTGGCTCCAAGACCTGCAATCTTTTCACCGAGTTCCTTAATGGTATTAAACGCTTCCTGCGCTTTCACCTTAATAATCGGGACAATTTTTTCTTTTAGCTCATTCAGTTTCCCTTTAACAACCGCAATTAAAGGCGAAGCAGCGTCTTTTAGCTTTACCAAGGGGTAAGCCACGGTACCTGCTATTTTAGCAAGTCCGCTTCTAACAGCGCCCATGACAGGCTTTGCTTTATCAACTGCCGAGAGCACCGGAGAAAATTTTTCTCTGGCGAACGCCTTTCCTTTTTCCTTTAAACCGGAAATTTTTGCCGTCGCCTGGTCCTTGATATTGATAACCGGGGCAGCAACCCTGCGGCCGAGTTCCTTAAACTTTTCGTCTATGTCATAGACTTGTTTGAGAGCGTCATTTTTGAAGTCCACATACGCCCTTACAGCAACGTTGGTATGGTTAAGGTCATCAACTGCGCGCTCCAAGGTAGCCAATTCAGAACGTGCTTCTTCCAATTCGTTGAAGTCCATCTTAATTTGCTGCCATTCAGCAAATTTTTGTTTGGCCGTTTCGATCTCTGCCAATTTTCTTTCCAGGCTTTCGATGGATTGTTCAACGCCGAGTTTGGTGCTTCCTTTTGTGCTGTCGGTAAATTCATTCTGCTTTTGCTTTAATACAGCCAGTTTATTACTGTACTCGTCGAATTTCCCGGCATTTTTATCAAGGAAGCCGCCAAGCTCTTCTAACTGCTGATTTATCATGTCTGTGCCGAAATTCTCGTCATCCAGATACGGTTGCAGCACCAGTTCCTTGTCGGAAATCGTACTCTGCAGAGAGGAAATAGAGGCTTTTGCGGTATCCACAAGCTCTGATATGTTACACTTTGCATTAATCTGAATATTCTGGGCGCGAGATATCCGGGTGATCGCTTCCCTGGACTCATTTACTTTGGCGGTCATGGCCGACACGCTTTTCCCGGCTTTGTTCATCTGCGCCGACAGTTTATCTCTTAATGACAATACAGCGCTCAATTCCATAACGCTCACCTCCTTCCTGCAATTATTTTTTTGCCTTTAGGCGGGTGTTCCCGTTCTTTGGCCGTTAAATCAAGCGAAGCATAAATAAAATTCTTTATCCTCCTTGGCTTTCGGTAAATGTCCTCTGGCGAAATACAGTAATGGCTCTCTTGCAAGAGGCGATGAATTATTCCTGCTTCTCCGCCTCTTGCAATAAGTTTTTTGCTTCTTCCAGCCCATCAGAGAATCCAGACACATCCATGATGGCCTGGGTCAGGTCCGAAATTTCACCGATCAGCAGTCGCTTACGAATAACCACCACTGGGTCGCTCGTATTGTACTTTTTCAGCAACTTCTCATTTCTCCAATCCGGCTTTACGCATGCCGTTAAAACGAGCAAATTGGAAAGCTTATCCTGATCGGTTTTTTCTTCGATCTGGTGGGTGCGAGGGTTCTTAAACGGATATTTGCAACGCTTTTCCAGGTTATTGTACTCCTCGGAAGAAATGGACTTTACGGTGAAATATCCCTTAAAGCGCTTCATGTACACCTGTTTGGTATCTTCATCAGGTGTACCAAGCAACGCCTCCAAAAGTTCCTCGTCCGTTTTTCCGGCCGGCTCTACATATGCGTCCGCCGGCATGTCATCGATGTTCTCATAATTGTCTACTTTTGCCATGGTTCTTTTCTCCTTTCAAAAAAAGAGGGCAGTTCCCTGCCCTCATGTCATTCAACATGTTTCTAACTCTCGGTGATAGGATCTAAATACTCAATTCCAGTGAAAGAGAAAGGCCATTCCTCCTCAATCATCGAGCCAACTTCCCAGCCGACAACCGGGATCTTGGTGAATTTAACATTTTTCAGGCGCACCCGTTCATAGCCAAACGCCTCCGGATCGTCCAGCTTAGAGATAAGTTCTGTCCGGAACTCAGCTTTCCTGTCGTCCGTCATAACAGCTACCTGCTGAGCCAGTTCATCGGTTACTTTGTAGCCAGAAATGCTACCGGTTCCTTTCAGGCTCAACAGTTTCTGACCCACCCACCTGGAACCGGATTTTTTCACGTCTCCGTATGTAGCTTCCACATCAGCGGTCATTTTGAAAACATTGGTTAACCATTTTCCCTCATGGAGGCACTCTCCATAGGAACCATTAATTACTCTCGATTCATCCATGTCACATCCTCCTTACAGATAGATTTTGTTGAAGATCTGCTCAATCTTGTCAATCGTAAATGCCTGGGTTTCCAGATAGACGATGTCGCCCTCTGTCACGAGGCTTTCACTCAAAGCTACCAGAATATCCCCGCTGACGACATGCGAGGTTACGAGCGTCTCCAGATACGCCTTTATGCCGGATATCAATGTCGCCTGACCGTCCCCATCGTTATCCAACTGGCCGATTACGCTTTTCATTGCATATTTTCCGGTATCATAGTCAATAGCAGCCATGGTGCTGATCGCCTTAATTTTCCGAAGCTTTTCTCCCTTCTCAGCAGAGTATGTGGTAAAGGTGTTAATTCCTCTTTCCACCCGGATTGTAGCCTCGAATGTCTCTGGGTCAATGTCTTTAAACAGCGTCAAGGACCCTGCCGTCGTAGCTGCTCCAATCTCCGTGTCGGTCAGCTTTACCGTAACGTCCACAATATCCTCCAGCTCCTTGTACGTCAAAGAACTGTTTAACGGGAGTGCAGAGATTGCTCCGGCGAACTGGGCCGCCATCTCGGCGGAGGAATACATGTTACCGGCTCCATCAATCCCCCCGACTATGGCATTTATAATGCCATAGTGATTGCAGGCCTTGGAGCGTGCATTTCCAACTTTGGGATCCTTATCGTCTTCGTGGGAGCCGCCAATGCACAGCTGCACCATTTTACCGGCTTCCCACACGCGGTTATGCCAGCTCTTTGCTACTGTCAAAATCGCCTCGTCAGTCACCCCATCCAAAGCCAATGTATTGATATAGGCAGCTTCAAAGGCATTAAGAGCGTTCACATATTCTTTGGTGGTTACAGTCTCGCCGGAATCGCCGCCGCTAAATGCCTGACCGTCCACATCTACGAGTGTCCCGTCTTTCACCTTGACGGCGCTGACAAGACTGTCTTTGTCGTTATTAATCGCAGACACCACCTCAGAGATATCAGACGGATCTACAGTGTATTTCTGCATGATCGCATTTTTCTCGTAAATGCAAAGGTCCTTTTTGGTTTCATCAACAATGTTATTGCTGATCGAGACCTTAAAGGCGTTGCCTCTTGTTCCTTTGTATTTTGCGACCAGCTTAATAGTTTCGCCCACCGTGACAATCGCCGGGGAAGCGCTTGCGGAGGCCATGCGGTAGATCACAATGCGGTAAGGCTTGTATTCCTTGCCGCCTTTCGCTGCTCTGATTGCCAGATATGTGGTTCCCCCATCACCAAATGTAGTGATGATATCGGCCGCGTCATTACACGCAACGATCTCGCCGTCCGGTCCCCAATCAGCCTTTATCGGAATACCTACCACACCTTTTTTCGTACCATTTACCCTGGAATTCGCCAAAGATACAAACCGGTTATACAGACCGGCGCGTTCTTTTACCTCTCCCGGGCTCCAATTTCCACTTGACATTCTATTTGACCTCCTTGTTCATAAATTTATTGATTATGTCTTTCATCTCGGCAATGGTGTACTCGCCCTCTTTGCCGATCACCGCGCCGCGAATGACCTCCGGGTATACCCCGAATAACTCCTGGGAGTGCTCGCACATTTCTGCGATACTAAATTTATTTCCCATCGTTTACCTCCTCTCCATCTAAAATGACCTTGTTGATAACCTTGCGGATTTTATCCACCTGCGGCCGGCGTAGATCTCTACTTTTGATACGAGATACCCGGACCATATAGGCAACAACAAAATCCGTATCGTTTGTATCAGCTGCTACCTGCTCGATGGTGAAATAGCGCCCTGTATCGGGAATTGGAACTTTTTTAAGCCCCATCAGGTAATCTATGAATTTGACTTTGTTGATTGCCAGCCCTGTTACATCACCCTCGATACAGAACATATAAATTTCATAAGTTCGGGTTTCCTTGTACATCGCCTTTGTCAGTTCTTCTGTCTGGACCGATTTGTCCGGATTGATAAAGAGAAAGCAAGGCCGTTCAAAGTCTTCGGGAACATCTGTTTCGTACTGCCGGATATCTCCGAATACCTCTTTTACGATATCTGAAAAAACCCGATTTTCCGGTAATGGTAAATCAGCCATTGAACACCTCCGCGAATCTATCCAGTTCGTACCGGACAACCTCTGTGGCTTCTTTTTTCATTTCTTCAAATCCAATGTCAAAATATTTAACCCCTTTATAGGTGTGCGAACTTACCATGATTCCTGTTTTTGCCCCTTTCTGGTAAATAAATTTCCCTTTGCCGTCGATCACACCAGGAACCCAATGGTGGGTAGCAGTGTACCCGTCATTGATATATTTGGCGTATTTGACCGACGAACCAACGCAAAGGGTGAATTTTCCGGTGCCGCCATTAAATGTCCATATATTGCCCGCAGCTCCTCGCGAAAGTGAGTTCCAAAGCCGTCCAGTATCAATCGCGTTGGCAGAAGCCGTCCCTTTAAATTGCAAATAGTTTCTGTTTTTCCCCTTGTTCTTTCCTCTGGTAATGGTTTTGGTCTTCATAGCGTACCTAGCGTGAGGCCTTACATCGCTCTGCAGAACATCTTTCGCCTCATTGATAAGAACCTCTCCCAGGGTCTCCAAAATGTTCTGGACCATCTGGGGAACTTGCTTCCTGGCAGCCTTTAAGAGTTTGTTTTCAAGGTCGCTTAAACCATCAATGCGAAACCCGTCGTCCATAATTACGCCTCGCTTTCTCGTTCAAGTGTGACCCTGTTGTACTTTCCAGAAGGAGCATACGGTTCTCCCACCTTGAACTTCATTTCCTGTCCATTTTCACCGGTGGTCCAACAAACGATATCACCGTTTTTCACTACAACGCCCCTGGAGAGCATGAGAATGTAATAGGTATCCACTTTTACCCGGCCCATTTCACTTGAATTTGTTGACGTCTTGCGAATGAACCGACACCGTTTGTTTTTGTGTATCATTTCCGGTTCTTTTTTTGTGAAATTCCCGTACTTTTTATCCACATGTCGGTAGATGTCGCACTTATGAATCAACAGTCTTCCAATGCTCATTAAATCACCCTTGCCCTTATGCTTTTTTTGCGTTCAGCAATCATCGTGCCATCCGGCTTCAAAAAATCCAATTTGGATAAAATAGCGGAGAACGAACTCGGGTTGTTGTTGTAAGCATATCCGTCAACCGACTCGCTGGTCTTTGTGTTGTCTTGAAGCAGGAACGGTATCAGCTGCGCATTTACTAGCTTGACAATATTGGGAACCCGTTCCGGTGCGTCGAATGTTGTGCCGCAGTATGCGTCAATCAGGTCCTTGCCAACATTAAGCAGATTCTGGAGCGACTGATCCGATAACTGCTCCAGATCCTCCTCGAGTACCACGCCCTCATACGCCCCGCCGGTCCTTAAATCTGCGGAGCTGATATAGGCGTCCATTACACACCGACAAACAGGCCGGTGGAGAGCAGCAGCCGGTACGTGTCCTCGCTTACCGGCGCTTCGGTATTCTTCAAAAACCGCTGTCCGCACCCATAATAAGAGGCGGCGCCAACAAGAATAACTTTTCTTTCATGGGCGACCGCCTTTACTTCCTCTTTGGGTTCTTCATTCGGTGTTGCTTCATTACCTGGCGTTCCTGCTTCGTCTCCGGCAGCCGGAAGCTTTGCTTCGGAATCCTTTTCGTCTTCACCAAATTCATATTCTTCGGACACATCTCCCTGCTGAGCGATCAGTTCCTCGGCCGGGGTCTTTTCTTCCTGCGGTCCAACAATCTTGTGATTATTTTCTACCTTTCTTCCTGCCATCTGTTTTTCCTCCTAAGCGGTTCTCTTTTTTCCCATAACCATCACATCAGGGTTGTGGATTTCAAAATCAAAATCTGCCAGCAGTGTATATTCGTGACGGGTCTTTCTGGGTACCACGTCATGGTACACTTCAATGTTTCCTCCATATACACCGTAAGCCAGGTTCTTCAACGGGGTAACAATCTGCTGATCGTCTGACAGGAAGCCTACCGGAATAATCTCAAACCCGTCATAGGCTACATTCTTTCCGCTGATTAACAGGCTGTCTCCCAGGGCTGTGTTCCTCTCGGTCAGTTCCTCCTTGTAATCCCGGTTCACATTGTGCGATACCAGAATTTTCAGGAGACTTTTATCTTCCTGCTGGTACATCTGGAAATATTTGCTCGGGACCTCGCCCAGCAGCGCCTTAAACAGCGCACGCTTTGTAGTAAGGCCAGCTGTATCTACCTTGTGTGTGTCCGGATCTGCCTCTCCAATAGCAACCCAGCTGTTGTTGATGTTAAGGAAATCATCGGAAGAAGATTCGTCACCATTAAATGCCAGATCTACGGTATCGTTGGCAAACTGCTGCGCAAACAGCCGCGCCAGAGTGGTGTTGATATTTCCTTTTTCGATGTTTTCTTTCATAAACTGAAAGGTGATATCATACGGCATGATAACTCCAACAGCGTTTAACTCGCGCTGTTTCGTGGAGAACTTGCCGGTTGCCGGGTTATCCTCGTTTTCCTTGGCTTTCCTCATATTCCGTCTGGATACATCCCCGTATTCCAGTACCCTACGCGTGGTCTGCATAGTTATAAAATCTACAGACCGCAGGAATGCGGAGTAGTCTTTCATAAAAGTAATAAACTGGGTTGACTGCTCCGGGTTCATTTTTCCGCCAGTGCCCAGGGTGGCGGTATCTACGGCCGCCTTCGATAATAAAGTTCTGTTATTCATGCTTCATGTCCTCCTTATGCAAAAAGTCCGTCAAAAACATCCGCGGATTTTTCTACCTTGGTTCCTTCATCGCCCTCCTGACTGCGGGGCAGGGCACGGGATTTCTCGATTGCTTCCAATCGACTTTCAATCGGCTTTACCACTTCGGAAAGAGCAGCCTTTACCACTTCGGTAATATCATCGTCCGTGTTCTGGTTGCCCTCCGGCGCCCCAGTGGTTCCACCCTCGCTTCCGGCCCCCTCCGGTTCGGCGTCAGCCTTTTCGATCTTTTCAAGACGTTCATTAATCGGTTTCAGGGCCGTTTCCATAACCGACTTCATTACTTCTGTCAATTCAGATTTGTTCACTGTTTCTTCCTCCTTTGCGGGATCACCGCTTTCGCCCTGGGTGGGCTCCTCTTTTTTCTCTGCTTCTTCAATTACTGCCGACAGCGCCTTGTGGGCTTCTTTCAGGGCAGCAAGGTTCTTCGAGGATACTTTCTTTCCAGATTTCGCTATTTCCACATCTGGAACATCAAAAAAGGCAGCCTCCTTGGCAATCGCTGTACTATTCACCTTGCTTTTCATGTAGGTGGAGTATTCGTCAATCGCCTGTAAGAGAGCTGCCTTTTTATCGGTTACTTCCTCGTTGTTGATGATATCGCGCATTACGCCGCGCAGCGTATCATTCGCCCGCCACATGTTCTCGGTGATGTCGTTCACCGCCATCATGCTGGCAAAGGTCTTTTTGGGCGTCGTCTTGGCCGGAGCGACGGCTTCCGCCGCTTTCTGTACTTTGCCGCCACCAGAAAATGATTTGACAATGGATTTCAGCGCTTCAAGCAATCCTTGTTCCTGAACTTCATCGTCATCCTCTGTATCGTCAGCCTTGTAAATCTGGATCTTCTGACCGTTTGCGCCCTTGCGCACCAGGGATATCGTGTCGATATCCATATCGCTCATTTCCCCCGGTACAATTTTCACTGTTTTCGCTGATTTGAAAATTTTATGCCTGTTCGTTTTTCTCACCTCCTTTCGCGGTGTCAATCTTTGCCGTTCCCCCAATGGAAAAACCCTCAATTTCACCTTTTTCAATTTCTTTCCAACACTGATCGTCTGTAACCTCGACAGCTGCGACCCAGTCGCCCTTAGCAGCGTTTATCTCCGGAATATCGCTCATTGCGATATAGCTTTCAATAACAACGCCATATCCCGGCTTCTCGTTGTGCTGCTTGTCAATGCCAACCTTTCCGGCCAAACGCTTTTCCTGGAGTTTTTTGTTGAATTTGTGGCAGGCTTTTTTGACTTCCTCCTCCGTAGCCCAATTTCCATGTGAATCAACAGTATCAACCGGCTTCCCCTTATCGTCAAATACCTTGGACGCCTTATATACGACACCTATTACAGTGCGGGTACCGGCGTCTACTTTGGCAATCGGCATTACAACGCTTTTGGCTATGGAATTAGTTTCTTCCACGCTTGTCACCTCCTTCGCATTTTATATTTCAAGACAGATTTCATGGTGCAGCGGCAATTAATAACGTTGCCAGCGCTGGCTCCAAGGGAGGAATCCCCTGGGTGCATTAACTTTTCTCCCCCGACGATAAACGGCTCGTCGAGCGGTACGATTTGACCGTTGGCCTGTTTATGAGCCTCCCGGCTGTTCTCCGTCATGGCGCATAGCCATTGTTTTCCGCCGATCACCTCGCTCTGGCGCCAACCCTCTAGGGTAGCAGCATTGGAAGCGGAGATAGTTTCCGTTCTGGCAATCCGGCGAGCCCGGTAATGCTCGAAGCTGTCCAGATTGTCGATTTCTCGCGACAGCTGGTTGTACAGGTCAACGTCCTGTACTCCGGTAAGGTTCTGGCGGGCTCGATGAATCCCCTTCTGTCCGAAAAAGTCTGGGAGAATCTGCACCAGGTCCTCGGCACTACTGACAACTCCGTTCGCTCCCGTCAATGTATCTTTAAGGGATTTTATAACAGCAGCATGGGTGGTCTTATTCACTTCCTGGGCGAACTTTATCTTGTGGTTTTCAAGCCATTTAGTGGCTATGTCTGTCAAGGTCATGGTTGGACCTAACTTGCTTCCCTCCACAGATCGAGCGCATATCTCGGCCAGCTGCGGAAGTATCGACTCTGCAAAAGCAGCGTACAATTCCTCCAACATCTCAACGTGCCGTTTGTCGTTGGAAAAAATGAATTCCGTCACCATATCCGCGAACTGATCCAGTAATTCTTCCGGTATTCCGTCAGCCTTTTTCACTCGGAGCCGCTTCTCGGTTTTGAATCGTTTCTGTGTCTCCTTGCTTTTTAGGTATTTGGGAAGCTCTTTGACCGCTTTTAAATAGTCCTTTTTTTGAGCAATAAAAAAGACCTGAAGTTTTTTCTCAAACTCATTCAGGGCTTTCAGGGCAATTTTTTTCTGTTCTTTGGATAAATCGTGAAAGGAATTTATGAAAATCTCATTTTCCCTATCCACTTTCAAAAGGACCGCTTCAATAGCTTTGCTGATCGCCAGGAGGGTTTTTCTCTTTTTATCATTCATCCGACGACAGCGCCTCCTGTATCGCGATTTCCAAGCCTTTCAGTATATCAACTATACTTTCTATGTCTTGACTCTTTGATATGTCCTCCAGGTCATTTTCTGGGCCTTCAGCGGTATCTTCTGGCTGTTGCTGCTCTTTGCTTTGGTTGGCGAGTTCCATTTCCTTGAGCAACAGCAGCATGGGCTTGTTTGCCCAATCGCCCTCAAACGGCTCAAAGGACTTGCCCAGTAGATCTCCAAGGGCGTCTACCAGCATATTGGGTGTAGCAGCGCCCGCCTGGACATATGGTGTTATAGCGTTTGCGATTTCCGCTTTATCAGATATTGCAGGGGCTACAAATTTCATGCTGACCTGCTTTATCCCGATTTCACGCTTCAAGTTGTTGTTGAACTTAAAAGCTATGTCCTCGCGCTCAGGTTGAAACACCTGTTCCTCCGTCACCTGGCGGGCGGTGTCAGCCGTTGCTCTGGTGTAATCCTGTGATTCCCCGGTGTAAATTGGATGAAGTCGGAACGAGGACCGGATTTTATCGCGGTTATTCTTGCAATAATCCTGAAATAGTCCGTCTTTTTCCAACATTTCCGCCAGCTTCTCAAACTTGATACTCACCTTTGATTTTTCTTCATCATCACCCAAGGATACGTCTTTTTCAACGCCCTCAGCCTCCAGGATTAAGTATTTATGCCGTGCCTTATCACCTTTGGCGCCACTGATATTCTGTATCGACTGGTCCGTCAGCTTTCCATTTTCCACAACAATAGCCATTGGCATGTGGCGGCCATCCATGAAATAGGTGTAGTTCAGTTCCTCCGCCTTGCGGTTTCCTTGTATGTTGAGCAGCTGCCCGATGTACCGCGGCAGACCATAAGGCGTATATGGGCAATAGATATTAAAAAACATCACGCTACTGGCTCGGTCTTCCGGGGGTGTAGAATCTTCATACTGACCGGTTCGGCAATTCAGAATACGTGGATCCCCGAATTCCTTGAAATATACTTTCTGATTATCCACGATTTGGATAAATTTCCGAAATTTCTTCATGATAGTTATTTCAATCAGATTTCCTTCGTCGTCCGGAACTTCCGCAGTGACAGCGATCGCCTTGCGCTCCCTCTTACAGAGCCGCACCTTGTGTGCCGGTATGTGTTCCAGGCCTGCAGGTCGCCCCGCAGCGTCCTCAACCACTTCCAGGATTCCCCAGCCTATTCTTTCCCGGTCGTCAACGACCTTTTTCATAATTTCCGTAAAGCTTTCATCAAGGCTGCAATATTTAAAGAAATTTTCGTAACGGCTCCACTCTTTGTCAAGCGCAGCCTGAGCGTCCTCGCTTTGCTTATCAGCGTCAATATCATAATCGAAATCGACACCAAAGCCTACAATATTGGTTTTATAGGCGTCAATGCATTGCTGTAGGATATCGCTATTCTCTGACAGTCGGGTAAGCTGCTCCGGATTGTATAGCGGTTCCAGGATTGCGCCATCTTCGTACAGTCCTTGGAATTCGTCTTCGTCCACGGCTCGGCTCTCCATAATCGACGCCCGTTCTTCCGAAATCGCCTTTATCACAACGGAATTTCTTACTCGCTTTTCTGCCTCTTTCTCCTGTGTTTCCCCCATGGCGTACCTCCTTTCCTGTTTATTTTTTCTTCCTTACCGGCATACATGCCAATGATACAGCGTCGGCGCGGTCGGGCGAGTGCAGCCCTCGCTTTTTCAGATCGTCCTTGCTTTCCAACCTTTGCTTGCCGTTTGAAATAAAGTGATATTTTCTGGTGGAGAACTCACCGAGCAATATGGAATCATCAGGTAGCTTTAACTCTTTGGCCTCCATCAAATCTCTGACATTCGACCACATCCACGTCACGATATCATCGTAGAATCTGGCGCTTTTGGTTTTTGGCGCTTTCTTAGCGAAGTTTACAGGCACGACAAGCAGTTTATCCAGCCCTTCCTCCTCTTTGATTTCTTTTAGACGGTCGCTTACGCCGCCTCCAACGCCCGTGTCGTCGATTTTTACATACACATAATCCTCATAATCGGGGTAACGCTCCATCAGGTCTTTGTAAATCCTTACGATATCCCCGACGGTGCGCATGGTATCCTGGCCATGCCTCATAATGAGCGGAGGGATCTCCTTGTCAATTTTCAGCGCGATTGCTGTATCATCGTCTCCGAACCTCGCCACATCAACGCCAATGTCAATACGTTCCGGTATAGCTACGTTCTCCGCGGCGCCTTGATCAAGCTCCAGCTTAACGGCGTCCTCCAGAAGCTGCAGAGCGATAAATACATCGTCTTCCTGCTTTGGGAACATACCTCTCACGCGGACCCTAACAACATTACTGTCATAGCCAAAGCGATCAATCAATGCCTTGATATTATCTTTCCCTGCCCGCGGGCTGTCTTCTGACGAAACAGTGTGACACTTATACATCCAGCGTGCTTTATAGAAAGCATCATAAAACGTTCCTGTTGTCTTGGTGGGGTTCCCGCACATCAGCAGCTTATTGTTTCCACCAGAGAGTGTACCCAGGATTGCCTCCATAATCGGATCGGCAACGCCGGAGGCCTCGTCGATGATGAATAACATGTTATCTTCGTGGAAGCCCTGCATATTCTCAGGCTTTGTGGCTGTGCGCGCAGTTGCAAACCACCGTTTTTCATGACCTTTCATGTAGATGTATGTCTTGGTCCATTTTAAAAGTTCTTGTAAAAGCGGTGAACGTTCCTGCCATTTTGACACCTCGGACCAGAGCACGTCGTGTAGCTGCTGTTTGGTTGGGGCCGTTGCCACAACGCGAGGATACGGAAAGCATGTAAGGAACCATAAAAGAGCCACAGCCTCCATGCTGGTTTTTCCAACGCCTTGGCCTGATTTGATTGCCACTTTAGGATTCTCTGCGAGGTCCATCAATGCCGCCGCCTGCCATTTGTCTGGCTCAAACAGCAATACTTCCCTGGCAAATAGTACCGGATTCTTCCGATATTCAGGAATTCGTTCGTTGAAGAACCGGCGCCGTATCATCGCTTTGGATGCATTCACTCCGGATCACCGCCTTCCGACAGGTCTCCCATAATGCTTGCAATCCAATCGTCAACAAGTTCAGTTCCCTTGCCGGCGTCGTTCAGCTTCCGATTTTCAAGCCGCAAACGGATCAGGGAGTCTATGGCCTTGGTCTTTTTGCTTTGCACGCTTGTGAGCTCTTTCTCCAATCGGGTTATCAAATCTATCGTAGCACCCGTACTGGTTTGTATGCTGTGCTTTTGACCGGGAAGTCGTTCTTCCTTTTTTACCTTTTTCTCAACTATATCTTTGTACAGCTGTTCTTCCTCTTGGCTGCTGAACTTCCTTTTATCCTCAAAGCTGATAACACCGGAAATATACTGTCCTCCTTTGGCTTCGGTATACTTTTTAATAGCAAGCATAAGTCGGCGTTCCCGGACTGTGAAAAGCTGTATCTGCTCAATCAGCAGGGCTTCCTCGTCAGTCGGTGCGTCGGCAATCATTTCCTTTTCCTCGTCAGACAGGGCGGACCAATAGACAGCGGCATAGCCGCCATGCTTCAAAGCATTTTGATTGCCCCCTGGCGCTCCGGCTCCCTCCGCATTTTTGTTTCCTACGGGTGCACCCTTTTTCCTTTTTGCGGGTGCACCCTTATCCTTGCCGGGTGCACCCGATTTGTCCTCGGTCTTTTTTGCTTTGTCTCGCTTGATCCAGGACTTAATTGTGTTTACGGATATTCCCGTTTTTTCCGATAATTCTTTCGGTTTTGCTCCTTTTCGATATTCGGCAAGCACTTGCTCTTTTAGCCTTTCATCGGTCGGCGCCCTCGCCTCATTCATACCACCACCTCGCTATTTGTTTGTTTCGGATTTTTCGCAAAGACGGCAGGTGCGCCTCCCGCGTTTTGCGGAATGGTTTACATAATATTTCATCAAATCTTTGTAATAAATTCCGCTTGGCTGTACCGCTCCACACCCTTTGTCATCATGTTCAGGAAGTCCTCCTTTGTAAAATCCGATAGCCGGAATACTTCCTCTGGCCGCATTCCAAGCTGTTTACCGATTTCTTCAACCGTCTTGCCCTCATTCATAAGCCTTTTAACAATAGCCTTCATAGGCTCTAACAGATGCGTACCTCTTGCCCTGTTATGAGTCACGGTACCGTAAACATACATGCTATCATCAAGCTGAGAAACAACGACAATTGGCACCTGGCCGCCGGCTCTCTCATACAGCGTTTTCCGAGAAGTATCATACCCCAGTTTTTCCCACTCATCGTCTTTAAAGTTAGGAACAAACGTCCATTCTGGTCCGAAAACCGTATATCGGTGAAAGCCATCTATGATTGTATTATCCGGCCGGCACACAATCGGCATCGTAAATCCATTTACAAAAATTGAAGTCGTCAGCAATTCAAGATTCTGCCGCGACACTCTGTTTGGGTTATAATCGTTTGGTATCAGAGTTTTTCTATCTACCCATCTAATCCCCTGCAGGGGAGCCCATAATTTATTTTGCATTCTTGCCATCCTCCATTTTCTTTGCATCGGAAATATATCTGCCATAGATTCTTTGATATAACGCCCGGAACGTTCTGAACTTTGGGTCTCCCGAAATAACGCCTTCATATATCGCTTTACAATCCTTCTGATCTACAATTGCAGAAGCGCATAGAAAGAAATTCCGGTACCGTTCCGCAACACGCTTTTTATGAGGTGTTGTGAAATATGCGTCTATATCGCCAAATAGCTTTAGCAACTCTGCCCTATAATCTTTTGGTGGGGCATTGCTTTCCATTTCCTTGCGTTTCCTGGAGCTACGGCCGAACATCTCGCTATCCCAGTATAATGCTGCCAGGTAAGCGTTGGGTTCCCGTCTTATGACCCGGTCCATTAGGTCAGGGTAATATTCGTTCATTTTAACCAGGCTCTTTGCTGTATCGACGGAGAAAAACTGCGAGACCCGCAGCTGCCCCCGGCCGGTTCCCGATTGCCATAAATAGAGATAGATATCCGGAATATCCACTCCTTCACGTAGCAGATATAGCCATACGTCTTTATCGGTCCAATCGTATATAGGAAAGACCTGGTGCTTACTTGTCATACTTTTCCCTGCGCGCATCATGGAGGCGATATTCTGAAGCCGCTGTACTGATTCTGCCGTCCGGATTCCGGTAATTGTAATACCGCTTGCACATGTACGAGGAAGGAAATCCTGATAAGCATCTACCCGCGGATTTAGAAGGGGATGGCTTCTGATAGCAAAAGGAGGGGGCTGCCGCACCCACACATCCTGCTTTTGGCTATCCCAGCAAATAAAGCTCTCATCATTTGAAAGTTCATTGAAGCAGTTGAAATGCTTTACTTCACAGCAATACCACTCAAATTTAGCGCCCATCATGAGGAATTTCTTGCGCCACTCCTTAACCTTGGCTTCAATACACGGAAAGATGGCTTCCTCATCGATAAACTGCACTGTCAGCTGTGTCGGGTCAATTTCACCGCGCTGTACCAGATTAAAAATAAGTTGCGCCAGACACAAACTGTCCTTTCCGCCGCTAAAGGACATAAACACCGGCAGTCTATTTCCGAATACATTCCTCAGACGCAGCTCTGCAGCCTGGACAACATTGATACTTGACTGGCATCTTTTTACAGCCATATCTTTTTCCCGCATTTAGGGCAGATCACAAACTTCTGCACATCGGCGGCGGGGCCTGATGCATCCTGCGGAGCTGTATAAAATTGGTTGGGCATTACTCCTGGTTCATTCTCTTCCGGCGGAAAGGTGGCCGGTGAGGCTGGGGGCGCGATGGAAGCCTCTCTCTGTTCTCGCTTTTCATTATTTTCCTGGATACTTCGTATTTCATCTTCATCCAGAGTTCCGTATTCAGCAATTTTGTCTGTCACCGCATCAGCATCAGCAACCATCTGTTTCAGAATCTCTTCATCGAATCCCGGGATATCCAAATCACCTTCCAGATCCACCAGAAACTCATTAAGTGTATCCAGGTTTTCAATTCCAAGAGAGAAAATTTTGTTGTCAGCAATCATCAGCTTCTTTTTCTGGTTTTCTGTCAGATCCATATACTGATAGCACTCGGCCGTTTCCATGCCCATGCGATTCAATGTATCATACAGCCCTCGGCCAGCAAGGATTGTTTTGTTCTCGTCAATCACTATTGGCCGGATCTGGCCGAACATGCGAACGCTCTTTTCATATTCCTTCAGTTGCTTTTCTGTGTGGATTCTTACATTCTTTTCTGGTGCTGTCAGTTCCGACAGCTTTACGGTAATGATGTTCATAAAAAATCCTCCTTCGATTTATATGAAGGAGGAAATGACGTATAAAGTAACCGTCTGCAAACGGCTGATATCATTTGATATCAATTGATTTCAAATACTGTGAGGCGCTTTCTATACTCTTGGCAGCGTCGGTTACGATATTCGGATCAATACTGTAGATTTCTTTCCACGCATTTTCCGGATTCGAAGTCCACTGCCTTGCCGGCCATGGATGCGTGCCGCACAGGTAGCCATTCGGCCAACCGTATATCGGCGGCATGGGAACCTGGTAATAATGAATGAAACCAAGTATAGTCTCGTGCTTCCACGCTGCCAGCGGACTGTATCGGGTGACGCCTTTTCCATCGGTATATACATTGCTCCCCCGACCGCAGTAGTTCCCGTCTGCTCGCCGGCGGCCCAGAAGAATCAAGTCCAGGCCATGCTCCTTGTAATACTTAGCCTGGGCTCTGTGCTGCACAACGGAAAACCACCTGGCAGCCGTCTGGCTGTCTCTGGGGAATAACATTTCCGGATGCTTCTTCAGCCACTCCATTCCCTGGCCGGTATTTATGATTTCCAGGCCGTCCGGTTTGTGGGATTCAATCCAATCCATAAAAGCCGGGTATTCCAAATCGCAGACGGCAAGCATACAATCAGTAATACCCGCCATCCGGCATATTTCCCCAAGTACCAGGCTGTCTTTTCCTCCGGACCAGGCGTAGGCCGCCTTCTTCCCGGAGGTTTCCCGACGAATGTCTTCCACGGCAGCCAAAACGGCCTCTTCCACCTCTTCGCGGGATATCAGTTTTTCGATTTCTTCCATAGCCTTCAGCCAGTCTTCATTTTTAACACTCTGTTTTCTACCGAGTACAGTTTTCACGGTGCACCTCCTTCCAGGAAATTGCCAGGGCTACGCATCCGCTCAGCAGCACGGTTATAAGGCTACCCATAGTTTTATATATCCCACTATTCAAAACCGTGCCGTAGGCAAAAATAGGAAGCCCTACGACCAAAGAAGCTATAATTCCTTTGGTGATTCCTTCAGGAACTAACCGCATACCCTTTAGAGTAAACACTGTCGGCAAAAGCGTCGATGCCCGCAGCGTACCATAGAACAGAAAAAGGTGCGTTACTGTTAAGCCTGGTATGTTGGCAATCAGAACCCCGGCGGCCAGCAATGTCAGCATGGCATATTTGGTCTGCTTGAGGCTCTTTTGGGAAAAAATGTCTGTTGATAGGGAAGATACTGCACACAAATTACTGTCTACCGTGGAAAGTAGACCAGAGATTATCATAAACAAAAACGGTATCATGGCCCAGGCCGGGAACAACTTCGTGATAATCTCAAAATTAATAACTCCCAGGTCATTTGCCTGGTACCCAATACCGGCGCCGATGAATCCAAGAACGCCCATAGACAACGGTACGATACCGAATAACAGCGCCCCGGCGACGAAAGAGCGGCCAATATGCTTCTCCTTTATCGCAAATGCACGCTGCCAGAATGATTGGTCGCCAAATGGACCGGATATCAGCCCAATTGCTGTAGGCAGACCGAAAGTGAAAAATACTTCAGCACCCCGGCGGGAGAATAACGAGGAACAGTCACCGCTTATCCCGGATAGGCCGCGGGCCAGACTGCCGCTTCCCCCATTCCGGATCCCGAACACCAAAAACAAGACGCATGCCGCCAACATAAAGACCATCTGAATTGCGTCTGTCAGCATAGATGCCTTAATTCCCGAAAACTGCGAATAGGAATAGGCTATCCCGGCCAGGAGTATTGTCAGCGTCCAAAATGGAACGCCGGTAACGGCACTTAATATCTGGCTGCCTGCAAGCAGCTGTACACCGGTGGACAGCACCGACAACCCTACAAGCTGGAATAGGTACACTCTTTTGACACCGTCGGACTGGTAACGCTCCCTCATGAATCCCGACAGTGTAATCCCCTCCGGCATATCACGCCGGATACGCTTGGCAAACGGAACAAATAGTATCAGGCATAGAACATTCGGCACCAGGAACCAAAAAAGGCCCACGCCCCCAGAGGTGTAAGCCTTTTCTGTGGAAACAAAAAGCGACGGTGCCCAGATCCACGTTGCCGCAATGCTCAGGGTCGACAAGAGCCAATTGGCATTCCGGTTCCCTACACAGAACCGCTCCACATTCTTTTCCTTTTTTGTCATTGTTACCGTTGCAATCAGCATTACCACGGCATATGAAATTAATATTAATAGTCCTTTGCTCATAAGAGCCTCCTTCATTTTTATTGAAGGGGCCATGTCGTGCATTCCTGATTATCCCCCACCTCTTTCCTCGGAAAATTGCACGAAAAAAGAGCGAAGGCCCATGTGGGAAATTCGCTCTTTTCGACGTATGATATAATTTTACTGATACAGTTTACCACAGACCGTATAGTACCGTCAATTTAATCTTTTTGTAGCTGGTGGTTTTAATGTAGGTTCAATCCGTCCACCCCAAAAATGAGCGCTGACAGCCTTTCTATGGCAATTTTTAAGTCAGAATATACATTTTCTTTGCTCATGTTCCACTTTTTTGCAATTTCTTTTACTGTCACAGGCTCTTCTGCAATGTACATATCTTTGACAATTTCATACCGGCGGCCATCCAGATTGTTCCCAGATTTCGAGCAGTATGCCTCGTAAAGTTCCAGCATTGTGTCAATATGGGATACTATAATGGCCGTTCTGGTCGCAGACCGCTTTATGGCATCTACGATTACTTCATCGTCATATATGTTCATCATACTGCAAAGGATATCCGCTGCAGATTCCTCCATCTGGCTACGCCCATAAATCGAATTTTCCGAATTTTCCCGTAGCATACGATAATTACGAAGAAGGAGTTTCGTATTATGGAGCCGGCGGTCAAAAGCTTTATGGTGCAGGCTCTTTTTTTCCTGTTCCAGTTTCTCCATGGCCGCCTTCGCCCCAATCTCTGCCGCCTCCTTTTGCATAGCGGCAATTTCTTCTTTTGTCAGAATTACATACTGTGGTGTTTGATTTTCTGTTTTCATGCCTTCGCCCTCCGCCTTGAAATCATAACTGTTATACGTTATAATAATCTTGTCTGTTGAGGGGGAGCTGCGAAAGCACTCCTCTTTTCTACTTTATAGATACATTCTGTAGAGCCACCAGAATCTGCTCCGCCTGTTTTGGTGTGACAGCTCCGGCATCCACAGCTAGATTCACTGCCTCCATCCCACTACAAGCCCGGCATATTTCAGAATTATCAATACGGGATATTGCCGACCGCTCTCTATAAATTTTTCCACATTTAGGACATTTCCTCACGTTACCCACTTCTTTTCCCCTGGTATAACTCCTGGAAAATCTTCAAAGCTCATTTGTCCTGGAATATCCAAGTTCACTATTTCCGGTTCGCTATTCATTTTTGCTTTCTTTATACTACAAACTACCCCATTAATCTGTTTCCAACATACCGGACCATACCCCCGTTCTATGCTGATGGCATCTTTTAGCTTCCTGCCGCATTTCTCACACATCATACCTTTACCTCATGTTAAATCCTGCTTTGAGGGCACACATGGTGCAGGCTGCCTTTGTTCCGGTAGATATTACCTCGCGCGCCAGTGCAGATTCCCAACATTCTTCCCCACATACCGGACAAACAACCTTTTTCCAATCCTCTGTCCTCGGTACCGGCACATTCCTAACCAGGGGAAGGCAGGTAATCCCGCCCTTCTCTCCCGGTTTTCTAGGCGTAATTTTAACCTTCATATGTACACCCCTTTCCCATTCTTACCTCACGCACAAATGCCCCATCCGCATCCGGCGGCATTTCATAAGCCTTTGGTGGAATGGCCACATATCCCGGTTGGAAGCCACCGGACACCAGATTAACGCCGCCCTGGCATGAATAGAAGTGTGATTGTGCTTTCAGTATTTCCTTTAGTACCATAGCTGCGCGTTCCCTCTTGGCGTAAAAGCCCAGGGCAAACGGCTTTCCGTCTGTCCGGCGCCGGAGCATGACCGCATAGTCTGATTTTCCAGGAGCCGGTTCGGCTACTCTAATTTCATCCAATGCCTCTGTACTTAAAATACGCTCGCCGTTCTGAGTTAAAATCCACATATGATTATCCTCCATTTACCACTTTTATTTTCTTTCTCCGCTTCTCTGCAGAGTAATTCGATAATACAAATCGTACGCAATCTTCTTTTCTTCGTGATCTGTGCCTGGTATCACCAGTATAATACCAGCATTCGTCACAATTAAAGCATGGTTCCCTTTGCTCTTCCGGCCGGACCTTGCTATAAAGCTCTTCGACATTATTAGCACAATGTTTACAGAGACAATTAGCGCATTGAGTTACCGGATCCCTTATTTTCGTAAACAGGCTTTCAAGTAAGGTTTTCGGTACTGTTCTTTCTGGTTCCGACGGCTGTTCGATGAAATCAAATATATCCAGTTGCTTATACATGACCGTCCCCTATGTATAAATATATCAGTTTACTTGATAAAGACCAACCACCGTGTCTTCCCTCTTTGGTCACCCAACAAAGGCTTCCTCTCAAAAACTTTTAAAACCTCATTCAGTCCAATCTGGTCCTCATTCCACTTAAAAATCAACAGACCATTCGGTTCCAAAACTCTCATACACTCATTAAATCCTGCTCTCAGATACTTTGGCCAATCCAGCGGGAGTATTCCGTACTTATTGGCCAACCAACTACCCGTACCAGCATGGATTAAGTGCGGAGGGTCAAATACAACAACCTTAAAAGTATTGTCTTTATATGGCATATCCCTGAAATCCATTTGCACATCAGGCTTTATCAACAATGTGCGACCATCACATAGTGTCGTTTCCAGCTCCCTGTTGTCGGCATATATTACCTCTGGATTCTGCCTGTCGAAATAAAACATTCGGCTGCCGCAGCATGCATCCAATATTCTTTTCATAAAACCTCCAAAATCTTAATTTATGTGTTTCAGCAACCACCTCATAGCAGTAACCATTTCGGTCTTTTTGATTGCATTGTGTGTTTCCATTTCAGCCACAATTCTGATAGCTTCCAGCTTTTCTTCATCAGTATACGGCCCTTGATTAATGTTCCCGAATATCCAACAAGCTGTTCCTGTGCTCATTTCAAACCTCCAAATTCTAATATGTGGACGGTAGCGGCAATGCCTGTCCTGCCGCCCACGGTATGTAATGCCGGACATGCCGGACGCATTACTCAAATGTTAATATGCCTGCCTTTCAAGCCATTCCAAGGCGTCCGCTACCTTATCCGCTCTATACGCTACAATGTCAAAGTCATCCCGGTACAAAGCTGCTTCTACACGTGCCAGAAAGCACGCCAGTTCTTCATCAGTCATCTTTCTAATACGATCCGCGTTTTTCATGTGTTCCTCCTTCCGGAAAACCTTAATAGTGTCACTGTCTACAGCAATTTCCATTCTGCGAAGATAATGTTCCTTGCCTTTGATGCCTATCCATTCTTCACGTTCTGGCAGCCGCTCCTCCACCGGAATCCATCTACTAATCTCCGGCTGTCCATCAATCAGCGATTGTGCTGCCTCTCTTGTATCTCTTGCAAAATCAGATGCACCGACAAAAACCTCAGTAAAATCCACCTTATCCGCATCTATCAGCCGCATATTTTTCCTTTCTTCCGGTTCTCCCGGAAATGCTAATATTAATTACATCAATGCCCACAGAACAACCATACTTATGAACCACAGTATTGTAATCACATTTAATGCTGTCTCGTCCCTAACTGGTGTCTTTAACCCTAAAGTAAAAACCATGACAGCCAATGCTAATGCCTGTGGGGTGCTGATATATTCTTTAATCATTTTCTTCCTCCCAATCCTAATTCTCCTGTCCAAACAGTTCTAGGCTCTTGCGATGCAGAAACTCAATATCATCCATCCCCATGCAGGTGATTTCCATCTGCCAATGCCCTTTGTCCGCAGAATGTTTTTCCCATTCATCCATTGGCTCCATTGTCGGTTCCCCTGTGTTGTGAAATATCATTACGGTTATATCGACTGTCTTTGTCTCCTTGTTGAACAACATAGATATTTCACAACCATTATC
>PPYE01319788.1_pt1 | contig 56348 bp, 56 predicted proteins | sample 1559881 | NCBI WGS metagenome assembly PPYE01 (sample SAMN08240022, study PRJNA423297) | Human gut metagenome, whole genome shotgun sequencing project.
TTACATATGGCGGCCCTATGTGCAGCCACAAAAATAGAGGGTGAATTAAAGGAGTATTATAAACACAAAATCAACCAGGGAAAGAATAAAATGTCTGTACTAAATGCTATTAGAGCCAAACTAATCCATCGGATGTTCGCAGTAATTAAAAGAAATGAACCATATCAAAAAATACACATTTCACTTGCGTAAATCATAAGAATAAGAACGACCGAACAATAATTCATTCTATACAGTAATAGAGAAGTTTTCGTGTCGTTCCTTCAGAACTACCTGAATATTATATGGTTACGAGCACCTGGGGTTAGAAACCCCAGGCTAGAATCGAAAAGCGCCTTCAGCGCTCCCGGCGACCGTTGATTCAGTGCTTCGCACAGGTTATTAAATACTAAACTGACGGTTATGCTTTATGAGACTTAATAACATACTCTTACCGTATCCGCGACTGTATAAAATCGGCTATTGTAAAGTCTTTCTTTACATTACGGTTATCGTCCGCTACTTTTACTACGGCATCCATGATAAGGGGTTGTTTTTCTTTCGCCCATTTATGAAGGAAGGTGATAATTTCGCCTACATTATTTTTCATGGGGGTGCCTGCAAGTTCGTGACCGCCATTGTACGCGGTATAATAGTAATGAGGTACACCTGCTTCTGTTAACTTAGCGGCAATAGGGCGCGAACCGTAGAAGCCATAATCCTCATACGTCAGCTTGTCGTAAGGAACCTGATTGTCTGCATCGCCATGAAACAACATAATGGGTGCAGGGGTAAGGCTGACTGTGAGTTCGGGCGTAAGTGCAAGGATGGCTCCTGCAAACGATATGACTCCTGCGTAACGGAAACCGGCAGGCAGATTACGGGCAAGGGCAGACTGGTTGCATATTTCGTATTCGGCCTGCAATACGGCTACTGCCCCGGCACTGGAACCGTTGATAACAATGGTATTGGGATCGACAGACCACTGGCTGGCATGCGAGAGTATATAGTTGGTTGCATCGAAAAGGTCTTCAACAGCGATGTAAACGGCATTGGCCAGGGCTCCGGCAAAACGTTCGACGTTGACATCTCTCTGCGCTACAATATCGCGGAGTCCGAGGCGGTAGTCGATTGAGATTACTGTATAACCGTTGTTTACAAGTTGCTGGAAATAGGGTATGTATCCCTCGCCATCGCGGTTCCCGCCGACAAAGCCACCACCAAACATAAATACAACGCAGGGAGTGTTTGCGGGCATATCTGCAAAACTATACCTGTCGAGATACAGACTGTCTGCACCGCGCACGGAGTAAAGATGAGTTTCTTTCTGCATCCGGCGGGCAGTTTGTGCAGATGCCGACAGGCAGAAAGAGGTTATTACCAGTGAAATCAATAAAAACTTTTTCATAATTCGTTGTTTTTTGCTTTTCCGGGAATAACGGATACAGCGGGAATGTTGTTTCTTAAAGCAGGCAAATTTAAAAAAATCTGTTATAAATTAAGTAGATTGCACTAACTAGATTACTTCCAGATAGAAACTGAATCGTAAATAAAAAACCCGGGCTTGCCAATTTTTATTATATTTGTAAGGACAATAATTATTAGAGGATGCGTCATAAGTATTGTTTCGACCACAACTTACACTTTTGGCGCATCTTCATGACTAATAATACTTAGCTTATGGATATAGAAGTTTTTATAAGTAATTACAAAGAGGCTTTCGGTGAAGCTGCCGAATTGCCCATCTTGTTTTGGTATTCGGACGAGCCTGCCGGAAAGTTTGAAAAGATAAACGGTTGTTTTTTCAAAGGTATGAAAGACGTCAGGGCAGGAACCACCATCAGTCTCAATGCAGATGTAGTAACCTGTGGTGGCGGAAAGTTCTACACCGGGTTTACAGAGATGCCCGAACGTGTGCCCAACTTCGTTTCCCTGACCGAGCGTTATAAAGAAACGCCGCAAGATGTACTTGATTTTCTGGACGATTTGCAAGTGCCCCGCGCAGAGAAGGCTTACTTAAACTTTGCCCGCATCGACCAGGTATCCGGCTTTGAGGGCAAAGAGGGAATATTATTTTTTGCTACTCCCGATATTCTTTCGGGGTTGACAACATGGGCTTTTTTCGATACTAATGCGCACGATACAGTAGCTACAATATTCGGATCGGGATGCAGCGCCATAGTAACGCAGGCAATCCTTGAAAACAGGAAGGGCGGCAAACGTACTTTCCTTGGCTTGTTCGACCCGTCGGTACGCCCTTATCTGGAAGCTGACAGACTGAGTTATGTGATACCCATGTCGAGGTTTGCAGAAATGTATGATACCATGCGCCGCTCGTGCCTATTCGATACGCATGCATGGAAAAAGATAAAGAAACGCATTAACGGGGAGGAGTAATAGAACCCCATAAATTAAACTTATGAATAATATCTATATACGTATTTTGGTAGCTGTCCTTATTGTGGCACTTTTGATTCCTGTGGCAGGGTTTTCGTTCCTGGTAGCTGCTTTTTCGGATTCGGACTTTTATGTGTGGATGGTTATAATATGGGCGCTCTTGCTGCTGTCATCACTTATTGTATGGGTAATTAACAAAATGAGAATAAAGTATATAGGTATTACACTGGCGACAGCGGCAGTAATCAGCATTGTATCGGCATGTGGAGTTGGAATGTACAAAAGCTACATCGACAGCATACCGGTCGTCAGCGAACAGGAAGTAAACCTGCATATTTATCAACCTTTTGCCGAAAACACACAGGCGGTATATCTGGATGAGCCTTCTACCCTGCAACTGACAGACAGCCTGCCGAGCATAGATGGGGCTACTGCTTTGTATCCTTTGTATGCGGCCTTTGTACAGGCTACTTATCCCAGAGAGGTAAATGGTGAGCCTGTAAACTTCAGTCTATATAATGGAAAGGTAAGGGGCGGCACTACTTCCGAGGCATACAAACGTCTTATCAATGGTGAGGTTGATCTTATTTTTTGTGCACGCCCCTCTGAGGAACAGCGTCAAGCGGCTGAGCGAACGGGTAAGCAACTGCATCTTACCCCGATAGGACGTGAGGCATTTGTGTTTTTTGTGAATGCAAAGAATCCGGTGAGTGAGATTACTTCCGATCAGATACGTGATATTTATTCGGGTAAAACAACGAACTGGAGTCAACTGGGGGGTGAGAATGAATCGATAAGGGCCTTTCAACGTCCCGAAGGAAGCGGAAGCCAAACAATGCTGGAGTATATCATGAGTGATACGCCGATCATGGAACCGTTACAGGAGGAACGGATACAGGGCATGGGTGGTATTATTCATGCTACGGCGCGTTACAAAAACTATGATAATGCGATTGGTTATTCTTTTTTATTCTTTGCTACGAAAATGGTTCGGGATAATGAGATTAAACTACTCACGATAGATGGTGTGGCTCCGAATGTTTCTACAATTGCGGATGGTAGTTATCCGTTTACAGGGGATTTTTATGCGATTACGCTTGGGGAATCGGAAGGGAATGTGAGGAGGTTGGTTGAGTGGATATTGTCACGGCAGGGACAGGAGGTGGTGGGGAGGACGGGGTATACGAGAAGGTAGTTGATAAAAGAAATTCCCGCCAACTCCCGGGAGGAAGGTTGGCGGGAGGAAATCATAATTTTTAATAACTTCCAGTCTTGATGCGCCTATACAAAGAATAACATATTAGATATGACCGGATTTTCTTTAACCATTATGTTTGTTTTATTTCCCAATGTATTTGTTGTTTATATTATATATATTTTAATTATTTATTACTATCATCTTCAATTGCTCCGCTCCAGTAATTAGTGCTGCGATTTAAGCAGCACTAATTAATTTCAATGAGCAGTAAAGCTAATAGTCATATTGTAGTTTATTTCAAAAATCACCATACAAATCACAGAACTCAGGGTTCGTAATATGTAAGGTATATGTTCGTATTTCATTTCGGTTTACTTGTATGTGAACTACATTAGGTTCAAACACAATGAAATCCTGTTCAAAAATCACTTTGCCTTGTTCATCATCAATACTAACAGTCAGCGTATTACCATAAAAAGGAACGTTGAAACATACAGTCAGGATATCATTCTCTATGTAGGCTTCGACAGAAGCCGAACTTCTTGGGTTAACTTCCTCAACTCTACCTTGCAATTCGATCCATTTCTTAGGGCTTGCAATTTTTTCAATACTTTGTACTGTACCATAGCTACTCTCAAGTATTCCAAAAAGAATACTTAAAATCAAAAACGTTTTTTTCATTTCTTAATATAAAATTAGGTGGTTATTACGGGAGACAAAGGTATTGGGAATCTAAGTAGTATGCAAAAAAACAGCGTTACAATACTATCCTATCTTTTACTGAAAATCAACTAATTAGCAGCTTCTTGCGTTACATTTGAAAATTCACTAATTATTGAAGTACTATATGATAGATTAAAACTGAAAAATGGAATTATAAAGTTGAAGATTGTTTGTTTCTTCCGTCATTTTCTTTTTTATACGGAATTTGCGTTGTCGGGCAGAGCCAGTTTGAAGATATCCAGCACATATTCTTATTGCTGTAACAGGCAAATTCATTTTAGCAAGACAGCAAAAAAAGATATCTTCGTCTGTGAGAGAAGGACACACTGTTTTTAATTCTTCAATAAAATCAACATATACAGTATTAATTAAACGTTTTAACTCTTCACGTTTTTCTAGTGAGAGCATCTTTACGTTTTCTTCTTCACCCTGTCGAGTCAATTGCATAATATGCTTGTAGATCGGATTAACTGTAATAAAATTATCACGAAGTTTTTCTATCCTAGTTTGCAAACTTGTCAACTCTTCTTCTTTTATCTTTATTTCTTGTTGCAAATCTATTATTTCCTTATTTTCTCTCTGCTGAAGTTTTAATATGGTATTTCGGGTAGTGGTTATCTGATACATCAAGTTAGCCATCTCTGTTTCCTTTTTTAATATCTCTTGTTCGCGTTTTTTTCGTTCCAGCTTTTTTCTTTGGTTTTGTACGGTAACAATAGATATTATAAGGATAATTATAAGTATAAATGAAGTTATAATTACCACCATTCTTACCCTATGGTGGTTTGTTAAATTAGTTACGGCAAGTCGAGTATTATATTTATGGTCTATTGTACGTATATCCGTAGCATGGTTTACTTCCATGATAGAATCATACGCCTCCTGATATTGGTAAAGATAGAGATATGCCTTTTCGTAGTCTTCCTGTTTTTTTGCTAGTGTAGATAGTTCATTATAAGCTGATGTACGTACAAAAATATTAGAGCTCTGCAAAGATAATGATAAATAATATTTAGCAGAATCATATTGATCCATTAAATTAAATAAAGCCCCTTTGTTAAGATAGTGTTTTTTATCTTCTGATGTAATATTATCCAAATAGTACATTGCTTTCTCATACTCGCCTGTCTGGCTGTAATAAAGATTAAAATCTTTATATATCATATTTATAAGTGAAATAGAGTCTGCAGTTACTTTCGCCTGTTCTAAAGCTTTATTGAAATAAACAAGAGTACTGTCTAAATTTCCCAAATAAAGATGTGATATGCCTAAATTACGGGCAGATATACATATATGATTCGGATTTGCCGACTTTCTACTATAGATATAGGCTTGCTGAAACATGGATAGGGCGTCATCACGAAGAAATTCATTAAGATATATATTACCTAATTCATTATATATTTCTGTCAACAGGTCATAATCCGATTTTTTATTTAATGTAGCTAATGCATTATAATAATATTCTACCGCTTGTTTAGATTCTCTTAGTTCTCTCCATACCCTTCCTTTAGAGATACTGGCTCTTGCAAACAGTTCTTTATCATACTCATTATCAAAATCTTTTATGCAAATATCTAATATAGAGTCTGATGATAATAATGATTGCTTATTTTTATATTTTGCCTCTGTTAACAACAAATAATAATAAGCACGGTTATAACGATCAGGAATTTTATTATCAGGATAGTTATTCAGTTGGGTCAAGGCACTATCGGGACAGTCCTGAACGAGGGCTTCCATACGTAACAGATCAGGATGTGTTTCTCTTTTACCGATGCAACAAACTAGAATAAAAGAAAATACGAATGCGATTAAAGGGTATACTTTCTTCAAACTGTTATTTACAATAATTTCAACTGCAAAGATAGTTTTTAGTAAGTATATAGAGTAATTTTAATAGACTTATTTTATGTAGGAGATATAAATATTAGGTTAATATATTCGTCTAATTAAGGGATATCTGATTGTTATACAAGAGAATAAAGATTGGTAATATTTAATAAATTAATTTTTCTGTCATGAGTAGAGAAAAGTACTGGAGACAGGAAAAATAAGACACTAAAAACAAAAAGTAAGTATTATTTAACGGAAAAATTCTTTTCAAGAACAGGAATTTTCTAACTGCAGCAGTTGGGAAATGCAAATCTCAACGATTCAAAAAATCGAACTTAAAGTCCTTGTGAAGCGATATTTATAGATATAGGAATGGAAAATAACGGGCTTATCGTTTTTATCGGCCTGTATCATATTTTCGCTATAACTCCTACCTCAGCACATCGTTTATACCATAGAGTTTTTTATCCCGGATCAAACAATAGAAAAATCTCCAATGCTTAATCTAGGTTTAATAAAAACTTATTTTGATGAGGTACTTAACAACTTGAATTGATTATATGAAAGAGTTGGCATTTTTTATTATTGGTGTGGTGGGAAAGGAGAAGTATATGGTGATTTGGAATGGATCTAATGAATATAAGAGAAGTTTTTATAGTTGCCAAATTATTCAGTTTTGGTTACAAAATATTGGTTCTTCTAAAACGATTGCAACGGGAAGGATATTGTTGAAAAAGGATATAACCAATAAAACATAGTGACTACGACAATCTCACTTGCACAAAGCAGGTCTATGCGTAACTATATCAAGTAACACCAACCAACTCCCTCACAAACCCACTCGCCGGTGAATGAGCAATCTCATCCGGCGTGCCTACCTGCTCCACCTGCCCGCTATCCATCACCAGAACCCGCATACCCAATTTCAGAGCCTCCTTTATATCATGCGTAATAAATACAATAGTCACCTGCAATTGCTCATGTATGCGCGCAATCTCCTGCTGCAACATCTTGCGGGTGATCTCATCGACTGCACCGAAAGGCTCATCCATAAGCAATATATCAGGATTGGCAGCAAGAGCACGGGCAATACCCACCCGCTGCTGCTGACCACCCGAAAGCTCTGCCGGATAACGGTCGAGCATGCTGTGATCGAGGCCGACAACATCCACCAACCTCTCGACGGCGGCACGGGTACGAGCCTTGTCATTTCCGTTAATGAGTTCGGGCACATAAGCAATGTTCTTCCGTATGGTCATGTGTGGAAAAAGCCCGATCCCCTGAATCACATAACCGATGTTACGACGCAGTATAGTCTGGTTCTCTTTCGAAATATCCTTTCCCTCCACATAGATAGTGCCTGAGGTAGGCGACAGCAGGCCGTTTATCATTTTCAACATCGTAGTCTTTCCGCTTCCCGAACTGCCGATCACAGTAAGAAACTCCCCTTTCAGGATGTCGAGGCTGAAATCAGAAAGCACTTCGTTGTCGCCGTAAGCCTTGCTCACATGGTCAAAACGGATGATGGGGTTACCGCTGTCGGCAGCAGTACCATTATCGGGTATATCAGTTATTGGTGTAGTATCATTCATTATCTTAATCTTATCACCGTTGTACGGGTTATAACAATTATAACAAGTCAGGGTGAATTTAATTCAACAGCCCTTTGCTTACGAGGAAATCGCGTGCAACCTCCCTTTCGTTCCGGCCCTGCACATCCACCTGATTATTAAGTTCGATCATATCCTCATTGGTAAGTATATTATTCATCTTTTGCAGCGTAGCCTCAAGGCCGGGAAAACGTTGCAGGGCATCCTCCCTCACCACAGTGGCACAGTAGTAAGTAGGAAAGAAGCCGCGGTCGTCTTCAAGCACGGTAAGGCCCGCACCGCTTAACTGCCCGTCGGTAGTAAATACATTCATTACATCTATCTTGCCCGATTTTATAGCTTCGTATTTCAGGCCGATGTCCATATCTTTGGTATCCTTGAATTTAAGATTGTAACGGTCGCACAACTCACGGTAGCCCATAGGAATCTCAAAGAAATCGTATTCAGCACCAAAAGAAAACTGATCGGGATAATCGGCCAGATCAGAGAAAGTAGTGAGATTATTTTCGCGTGCCAGTTCGTTTTTCAGGGCAAGGCTGTAAGTATTATTAAAGCCGTAGGGAGCAATCCAGCGCAGGTCGAACTGATTCTGATACTCCTGTTGCAGTTGGCTGTAAAGTTGCTCGTGCCCGGGAAAATTCTCTTTCTTCAATACAACCAGCCAGCCTGTGCCCGTATATTCGGGATACAGGTCGAAGTCACCTTTAATCAGTGCAGGATGAATATTGCTTGTTCCACCACCAATGCCTTTGGTGAGGTTTACTTTATAATCGGTATCATTCTCAATAAGAAGCGTAAGCATCTCGCCGAGGATAAACTGCTCGGTCATGGGCTTGGTAGCGATACGGATAGTATCTTTCTTATCAGAACAGGCTGTAAAGATCAGCAACAGGCTGATAAAGAGTATAAACTTTGTTTTCATTTTTATGATTCGTTTGAGTAATTATTAATTTCCTTTTATGTTATTTTCAATCGGAAGCATACATGCTCTTCCTCCTACCTCATGTGCCTCTTGTTCATGATATGCTTCTCATACCTCCCTACTCCGAAATCGGCCAGCAACGCCAACATCGCAATCAGCAAACTTCCGGCAACCGTCATAGCACTGTTATTGGTAGTGATACCTCGATAAATGGCTACACCCAGACCACCTGCCCCGATGAAAGCAGCGATACCGGCAAGAGCAATCGTCATCACCATCATATTGCGTATGCCTGATAATATAACAGGAAATGCGAGCGGAAGTTTGATTTTCCAAAGCACCTGAAAAGGCGTACTGCCCATTCCTTTGGCCGCTTCGATGATTTGCTTGTCGATGCCCGTGATGCCCACATACGTATTGCGTACCATAGGCAGCAGTGCATAGATCGTAAGGGCGATAACAGCAGTAAGGTTTCCTATTCCCGAGGCAGGAATGAGGAAACCGAACAAGGCAATCGAAGGTATGGTGTATATAAAATTAGTAAGGCCGAGAACGAAAGGTGCACACTTGCGGTACTGACTCACCAGTACCCCGAGTGCCAGCCCCAGGACAATAGCACTGCCGATGGCGATAGCTGATATTTTAATATGTTCCCAGGTAAGGCCGAGCAGAAAAGGCCAGCGGTCGGAAAAAAGTTGTACGAGGTCATTTATCATATTGATATAACGAGTATCTGTTGTAAATAGTATTCTAAATAGAATTTAAAAATAATAACCAAAGTTGATGTTGAAACGTGCATGCCACGAGTTGCTCCCCGTTCCTTCGGCAAAAGCAGACCAGTCGGGCCCCAACCACGCCTGATGCAGTCCCAGCGCATAATCGACATAAGCATACACAGGCCCCGCAGCAATCATAATACCGCTGATGTTCTGAAAACTGTCGTTAAACTCCTTCTTCCACTTTTGCAGCCAGCCGAAGTCATTGTAAAACTGTATCGCATGTATTGGCCCCCACTTCACAGGGATGGTGTAACCAATGCCGAGCGTATATACATTCGCCTTGGAAGCTATCGAATAAGGCGCCCCGTAAGCAGTCATCATAATCGTATCCCGGCTCTGGCCATCGAGGTTCTTTGGATTCTTGGCATACGTTGCAAACTGAGTTTTCACACTCAACCCCTGCCAGTTCAGTTCGTGGTGAAGAGCAAAAGCATAGTGTGTACCCCGGCGTTCGGTATCGAGGTTATATATCTGGCCGAATTGTGCAGAAGCACCAATACGCTGTTTTACGTTAGTTCCCCATTTATAAAACAACTGTGCGTTAAACTGGTTGATCTCCTTGTTGCGTCCGGCAATATCATATCCATAGCGGTCGCCCGTTGTCTCGGCAGTTGGACTGAAAAGCACTTCATCCGCATTTTTGTAGAAAGCCAGGTTATATTCCCAGCGATCGCCCGCATAAACATATTTAACCCCCATATCCGCATCATCTTCAAGCCCTACATAATAGGTAATGGTAAACAAAAAGCAATGCGAGTTAATAGGCTGTATACCGAAAGGCACGCGGGTAAGCCCAAGCTGAATTTGTGATTTAGAGTTAAACTGATACCCCATCCAACCATATTTAAGCATCGGCCCACCAAACTCTTTGACGTAAAAGCGGTAGTCGGCATCGAGCAGAAAGCCCTTATACGAAGCCTGCGGACGCAGCAGCAGCACATCGTAGCCGAAATCTCCGCCACGCTTCTGATGCCCGCGGTTCCAGTCCGAATAGTTGTAATTAAAGCGTAACGCGCCGCCCAGTTTGAATTTCAGCTTATCGTTTTCTTCATCCTGAGCGTACGCGGTTACTGAGAGAAACATAAAAAGCAGCAGTATAAATCTTTTTGTTACAGTCATCATAGGTAAGTGTTAGGTCTTTATTTCTTGTTTTAATTCATATTGTTAGAAACTGTTTCGTTTTTTATTCTGTGGTAAATTAGATTTATTTTTTGTTTAGCTGTGGATTTATTTGAGGGAGCATAGCGGGCTATGTGACCAAAAATAAAGATACAGATAAGCAGAAAAGAAAGCTGATTTAACCAGATCAAATAATATAAATAAGCATTTCATAAAAATCAAAACGGTTTCTTAATTTCTTCCGTTAACTCCTGTTTACTTAACTATAACAAATTTAGGTTAATTTGGTTTGGACATAGTTGTTAAAATCTTTAAGAATAAACTATTTACCCGCCGCAGATGTTAACTGAATATATAAGGTGTAAATTTTTAAAACAACAGATAATATGGAATTTCTTAATTACTCGCAGTGGAAAGAAACAGCCGATACGCTGCACATGCTTTTACAGATCACCGGAAAAATAAAAATGGGATGCTGCCACAAACGGCCCGAATGGGCACACGTGCGCCAGTACCTTACCATAGAGGGACTTACATCGGGCATCCTGCCGGGAGGCGAATCGCCATACGAGATCAACATCAACCTGCGCGCTCATTACCTGGAACTGTGCAACGCAAAAGGCAGCCGGGTGCGCATGCCGCTACGCGACGGTACCACCATTGTTGATTATTATGCACAAATCATGGCTGCACTGGAACACATCGGTTCGCCTACTACTATCAATGTACGTCCGCAGGAGTTTTGGGAAAATATTGATTTTGATAAGGACACTAAGCACCACAGCTATGATGAAAAGGCGGTAGAAGTGTTTCTGGAAAACATGCTGTTTGCACATCACGCCATGAGTGAGTTTATTGCCCCATTCCGCGGTAAAGTAAACCATCCGGCCTACTACTTCGGCACGATGGACCTCTCGGGCATTGTGTACAGCGGCGAACCCAAGCCTTTTCATAATAACAGTGCAATCTCTTCGCATGCGTTCGACGAGCGGTATTGCGAAGTGGGCTTCTGGCCGGGCGATATTTACTCAGATAAGCCTTCGTTCTACGTACTCCCCTACCCGTTTATTTCGGACATTAAAGGCAACGGGAATATGATACGGCCTGATAAGGCTACATTCAGCCCCGAGAAGAAAGAGTTTTTCCTTACGCTCGAAGATGCACTCTCGTACAGCGACCCGAATGCTACGGTAGTTGACTTCCTCAAAAGCGGCTTTGAAGTGTTGCAAAGGGTGGAAAAATGGAAAGGAATTATGTGGATCGGAGAGCCGCTGACTTATTAAGGTATTTTGAAGATATACGAACTTTAATCACGTGCCGGCAGTTTACTAACCAGCTGTCAGCAATTTACTTCCCAACAACTGCCCCGTTACGGCAAGTGCTATAAACAGCGGAATGGCAAGCGAAGGGGTATCGAGCCATATTCGCAGAGGAATTATTAAAGGAATAGAAGCATGAATCATCACAAACCACATAAATGACATTTTGCGGAAACGTGTCCTGTACTTACCCAAAAAGATATTGGTAAGAAGCGAAATTACCGACACGATTAAGATATTCATCACAGTTTGTCTTTTCTTATTTTATGTTTGGGGCTGATGTATAGATTGTGTATATCGCCTGCCGTATGTAAATGTTTGATAGATAATACGGCGCAAAGTTACGGTTTATTTTAGTTTGATAGTGTAATAGTTAATACAATGTTGGGGATTTTTGGGCATAAATGCTAATAGCGCGGACTTAAGTTTTTTAAGCCATGCAATGGCTTAATTATGAATAACCGTATGCAAACGTAGTGCAGCTTACGGAGAGATGATGATGCTAAAGGATCTAAGCCCCGCGAGGGGCGACATCATGACAATCTCACCCTTTGCAGGGTTCCTGTATAGTGTTACCTGCCTGTCCGTAAGCTGCACTACGTTTGCTTACGGTTATGCATAATCAAGCCCATGCCGGGCTTAAGCCCGATTAACAAGATGGGTAAAGCCTGTCGAATATCTTTAACGGGTCTTGACGACAATCCCATATACCTGCAATGTAAATGATTTCTTCTTCTATGTAATAGATAAGTTTAAAATCTTTATCTATCACCAGCGAACGGTAGGTTACAGAACGGTCTTCAAAATGTATTTCGACAGGGCCGGCTTTGGGAAAAGTTTCCAGTAGTTTATATCCTTCTACTATTTTCTTTCTTATAGATGCTTCTTTCCCGGGATATTCCTTGTAAAAGTGTTTTATGTTTTGCAAATCCTCAAGAGCATCTGCAGTAATAGTGACTTTTACCATTTATCCCAATCTTTCATAACTTCTTCCATAGAATATACCCTCCCCGCCTTTATATCTTCCTGAGATCTGCGAAGTTTTTCCCGCATCTCTTCGACTGTATACTGGCAAGGGCGTTTTCCGGGAGGTGTGGTAAGCTCAAAAATAACATCTTCTATTATTTCAAGGGTACGCGGATCGTTTACGTTTCCTACCTCTTCGATCACTCGGGCACGCAGGGCATTTATATCTACCGACTGATAGGCTACTGCGGGTTCTGAGGCCATAGCAGGAAATTCGTTTTCTGATTCCTGACCTTCTTCTTTATATTTCCGGGATTTCTTCATTTTCAGTTTTCTTTTATCCGTAGAAAGTATGTTCCTATAATTTTGTGATACACAAAGATACTATTTTCGACCGCAACACCTATAAAAAAGACGGATAAACTTTTAACAAACTTACCCGACCCTTGATTCTATCCTGTAGACACATTTACGTATTTACCTGTTCCTCTTTTTATACTGCTGCAACAACGCCAGCCCCGACCCCGTCACTGCAACGCCGCCACCTGCCATACCCAGGGCATTATGCCTCAGGGCAAAGGTAAGTACCAACCCGGTCACAATCAACAGAGGGCCGAGGAATAAGAGGATAATGCTCCATATTTTAAACGATCTTCCTTTTTCCATAACTTATATACTATATTTATTTGAATGTACAACAAAAATCAGCTATCACAGGTTGCTGTTACCTTATCTTAGCGGATATACGGCTGTTGCAGGCAATTCCCTGCCGCCCTGCCGGGCAATCATTCCCGACATAAATGCCTTCCCCTTCTCCATATCACCTACCAGATTGATAGCACCCGAGGGACATTGAGTTACGCAATTGAAACAATGCACACAGGGCGAATCATGGTTTTCAAATATACGTTTATTTTCTTTACGAAGATGCAGCACGGGGCATTTTCGAACACATTTTCCGCAAGCCGTACAACGTTCGCCGGAGATACTGATCTGCGGATAACGCTTTTCGTGCCATAGCTTTTCACGGAAGATGATTTTTGCTTTCAGGGCCGTAATTGCCCCGTTGTAGTGCATCTGCCGGGCGTTGCATTTTGTTCCGGTTTCGGGGTTGAGAGAGATGATTCTGTCGGCCAGTTCCGTTACTTCGGGCAGGCTGTCGCTTTGCAGCTTGTCTTTGTTAAATTCGGCATCCATAAAAGCACGTGTCATGCTGTGGGGCGAGGATACCTTCATTCCGGCAAAAACCGTACGTCCCGACCGTTTCAGCAGTCCCGCCGCTTCTTTGAGCGCAATGCCCGAGGAGATGCCGCCGTAGCACACATAAGGAACGGCATACCTGCCCCACTTGCCACCGGGCCTGGGCAGGGCTTTCAGCAAATCCTGCACGTGGTATTGAAGATGATGGGCATACACAGGCCCGCCTACCAGCAATACATCGTGTTCTTTGATGTTGCGGTGCAGAAATTCACTGATATTCTTCTCTACAAAGAAAAGCTCATCCCCGGCAATGTTTACTAATTGTACACTTTGCCCCCTGGCTTCCAACTCTCTGCTAATCATGGCAGTTACTTTTGATATACTGCCCGACGGGCTGAATTGAACGATTGTTATTTTCATACTTTATTGTTTTAAAAGAGAACACTTGTTCTTTTTATGATTAAAAAATTTTAGTCGTACAGTGAGGCGATACCATTCATGTGGTATTTTACCAGCAGGTCGATATTCTTCTGTGCCCATTTATCATTCCTGTAATTCCGGGCAATCTCCACAATGCCCTGAAAGAAATTACTTACCAATACTTTGATAACGTACTCCTGCCTGCCCGACTCTCCTATCTTTTTAAGGATATGCTTATAAAGGAGAGTCACTATCTCGTCCCTGAAACCTGCATATTTGGTTCCCCGGCTTTTATCCATCAGGATAACGAATTTTGTATGATCGGTTTTGATACTGGTAAAAAGGGCTTGCGTCAGCGTGGCATTACCACCTGCATCGAAGGTATCTTCGTCTTTGTGTGAAATAAACTTCCTGAAATTGGCCAGATAAGAGGTGTAATACTCCCTCACCACTTCATTGAATATATCTTCCTTATTCGTGAAATATTTGTAGAGGTTGCTTACACTTATCTGCACTTCGGCAGCGATCTGACGAGTGGATGTCTCTTCAAATCCCTGATTGTAAAAGAGTTGTGCGGCTGCATTTACAATACTTTCCTGTATTTCTTTCTTTAATACCTGCATATAAAGAACACTTGTTCTCTTTTGCAAAGGAAAGGAAAGTTTTTGAATGGTGCAATAGTTTTGGGAAAAAAGATGTTGGGGAGGGGGGATAAAAGCTGCACTGGGTTTACTCCGTAAGCTGCGCTGGGTTTACTCCGTAAGCTGTGCTGCGCTCCGCATACGGTTATGCATGACCTCGCCCCACCGGGGCTTATAACAAGGTATTGTTATTTATTTTATTGGAATATGATTTATATTTGTTTGACAGGATCAGTCATGCAAAACGCCGGAGGCGTGAGATTATGCATAACCGTATGTAAACGGAGTGTAGCTTACGGAGTAGACGGAGTAAGCCCGGTGCAGCCTACTGAAAAAATCAAATCCCCAACTCCAACTTCTCAGCCACGTACGAAGAAGTTATCTCGAACAAAAACAACTCAATTGCAATGATTGCGGCCACAAACAACCGATGCACTTTCAGCGACCTGAATGTAACCACCAGCGTATGACTATCACCGGCAGCAAGGGCCTTCCGTATCCTTACCGAATACCAATGAAGATACCCGACGGGAACTGCGCAAACCACGATAAACAGCAGATAAAGCAAAAGATAAGCTACCGGATGCATACCACCGGATGAAAAAGCAACCATGCACCCCACAGTAACCAGCGCCATAACGGCCAGAAAGATAAAACCAATCAGCGATATATCTTTTGCCCGGCGGGCGGAAGTAACCAGTTGCGAAGTTATTTGGGTGTATCTGCTTTTTTCCATTTGTGTCCTTTTTTTAACAATTAACAAATAAACGGAAACTTTGGTTTAACGGCTTCGTAAAAACATTTCTTTTCGGGCACGTGTTATGTAGGTAAATAAGTGGTTTTATTTTAATGATAACCCTATAAAAATTAATACATCTATAACAAATAATTACCTTATGCGCGATCATAAAGCTCACCCCTGGCACGGCATCAGTCCGGGCGATAAAGTTCCTGAAGAAGTAGTGACTTTCATTGAAATCGTCCCCCTGGACACTGTAAAATACGAGGTCGACAAAGAATCGGGCTACCTCTCTATCGACCGGCCGCAGAAATATTCTAACATCGTACCTGCCCTCTACGGATTTATCCCGCAAACTTATTCGGGCAAAAGGGTGGCCGAACTCACCACCATCGCCATAGGCGGCAAGGAGGTAGAGGGAGATTACGACCCGCTCGACATCTGTGTGCTGACCGAGAAAGATGTAACCCACGGCGACATCATCGCCAAAGCCCGTCCCATCGGTGGCCTGCGGTTGCTGGATCATAACCAGGCAGACGATAAGATAATTGCCGTACTGAAAAATGACTTCGTATACGGCGGCTTCAAAGACATCTGCGACCTGCCGCAAACGATACTCGACAGGCTGATACACTACTTTACAACCTACAAGGATTTGCCTACGGTAAATCAGCCGCGAATGATACTCACCGATATTTATGATGTGAATGTGGCGTATGATGTAATCAGGCGTTCCATTGCCGATTATGATTCCGAAATCAGAAATAAACGTGATGACTAAATACGATATCATTGTAATCGGTTCGGGTGTAGGCGGTGCTACTGCTGCCCATGCACTGAAAGAGGGAGGCAGAAAAGTTGCTTTGATCGAAGAGAACATTTGGGGCGGTACTTGCCCCAACAGAGGATGTGATCCTAAAAAGATATTCATCTCCGGCGTTGAAGCCATGGAACTTAACAACCAACTGGCAGGCAAAGGGTTAAAACCGATCAGCCACTTCGACTGGAAAGAATTGCTGGCGTTTAAACGTACTTATACCGACCCTTTCCCGGATAATTTCACGAAAGAGGCTGCCGGCCGTGGAATCGACCTGATCAAAGGCAGCGCAAAGTTTATCAGTAAAAACCAGATACAGGTTGGCGATGATGTTATCGAAGCCGATCTGTTTGTAATTGCTACCGGACAACGGCCTGACTTCCCGAACATCAAAGGCAGGGAGTTACTGAAAACAAGTACCGACTTTCTCGAAACAGACGAACTGCCCCGGAAAATAATCTTCCTCGGAGCAGGATACATCGCTTTTGAGCTGGCTACCATTGCCCGGGCAGCGGGTAGCGAGGTCACCATCATCCACCGGAACAGCAAACCGCTAAAGGCTTTTGACGAAGATTTAGTGAGGGAACTAATGAAACAAATGCAGAAAAAGGGCATCCGCTTTGTGCTGGATACAGAAATAACCGAGGTAAGGCAAAAAGACAAATCCGGTAACGAACTGGAAGTAATCGGCGATAGCTTTTCCGATACCTGCAATTGTGTAATCTCTGCCGTAGGACGCATCCCGAATGTAGAGGGACTCAATCTGAACGCAGCGGGAGTAAATTTCGACGAACGCGGCATTGAGGTCAATAAATTCCTGCAAACCTCCAATCCTCTTATCTACGCCTGTGGTGATATTATTGCCAAACGTATCCCCAAACTAACTCCTGTTGCCGGGTTCGAAGGCCGCTACCTGGCGGAGCATATTTTGTCGGGAAACGATACACCTGTTACCTACCCGCCTATTGTATCGGTTGTTTATAGTAGTCCCAAGCTTGCCGCTGTAGGTATTTCGACTGCCGGGGCGAAGGAAAAACCGGATAAGTACGAAATAAAAGAGGTTGATGTTACTTCGTGGTTCAGTAACTTTAGAATAAACGAGCCTGTTGCCAAAGTGAAACTGATATATGAAGATGGATTACTGGTCGGTGCAACCGCACTGGGCAGACATGCCGATGAATTGATTAACTATTTATTGTTCGTGATTGAAAAGAAAATCAGCCGCGATGAGTTGGACAGGATGGTGTTTGGATCGCCGACGGTGGCGAGTGAAGTGCCGGAGTTATAATGTAGAGGCATATATTTGCGTCTCTACAGCAAATATTCTCCTTACACATCCCTCCTTCATTCCCCAAATAAAAATATAAATAGACCGCACGGCTCAGCCGGAACGGCTGCTAATCCTGGTAGCCCGGTCGGCTTCAGCCCCGGGATAAATAAGCATATACAATAACCTGCGTGCCGAAGGTACGCAATCTTACTAAAAACATTTGTTTTGAATAAATATCGCGTACCTTCGGCACGCTGTTGTGTGGGTATCTATATTCCCGGGGCTGAAGCCGACCGGGCTACCAGGATTAGCAGCCGTTCCGGCTGAGCCATGCGGAAACAATATCTATGCCGCAGGCAAAAGGATTTATCCCGACTCTTTTTTGTCGACCAAACCATCCCTGCCATATCCCCCATCTTTCCCTTAGTAATTACCCCACCTGCCCTGCATACTTACACCTTTTGCCCTGAAAACTTACCATTCCTTTCCTAAAAGCAAAATAGCTACACTGTACACTATACTAATTCTACACTGTACAGTGTAGAACAGTTACACTGTACACCATACACCCGCTACACTGTACAGTGTAAACCTACTACACTGTACATCATAACATATAACTTACAAGAATAAGAGAATTAAGCCTTCAGACCTGAATACCTAACTATCTCCTATAAGATTACTAATTACCTCATAGTAAACGAAGTATGCACCTAAGGAAAGAACACCATCCCCTTTCTGCTTATCCCTGAAACAACTCCTGCAACATCTGCATACCACCTGCCCCATATCGTTTCCTGAACTCTTCCACCTTATCCTTACCATACTTCGACTCATCCAGTATAATAAGTTCCGCAGGGAACGGGCGGCGGTTGCCGATCTTCAGGTCGATCACCACAGGCACGGTACTCTTGCGGGCCTCGTCGAATACCTCGCGCAACTGCTCGCGGCGGGTAACGGTAAATCCTTTCGCTCCCATCGCTTCGCCGATCTTCGCATAGTCCGCCCCGGCAAGATGAACACCATATTTCGGTTGGTTCGTATCTTCCTGTTCCGCTTCGATAAACCCGAAAGCATCATCGGCAAAAACAACGTTGATCACAGGCAGGTTGTACTTTACCTGGGTGATGATGTCCTGCATCACCATAGCAAAACCACCGTCACCACTGAGGGTGAATACCTGACGGTCGGGATAACTCAGTTTCGCAGCTATACCGCCGGGAACACCATAGCCCATTGTGGCAAACAAACCCGAGGTAGTAAACATCTGCTTTCCGCCGTTCATATTAAGCAGGCGAATCGCATATATCGTGCAGTTACCCACATCCGTGATAAAGATAGCATCATCATCGGCTATGCGGTTGATCTCTTTGAACACAGGCTCGACACGCATCGGCATATCGTCACTGTCTTCAAAGCTTTTGAGCCAGTTGAGCCACTCCTGACGATTGCGGCGGTTGGCTTCCAGATAAGGTGTAACAGGTTTTTTCCTGCCTATAGCCACCATTTGTTTCATCACCTCTTTGGCATCGCCCAGGATGGCCACATCCGTTTTATGGCGTTTACCCAATTTGGAAGGATCAATATCGACCTGCACAAACTTAGCATCGGCCGGGAAGAAGAGGCGTGCAAAGGGAAAATCGCTGCCGATAAAAGCAATAAGGTCTGACGAAAGCAACGCCTCATTACCGGGCTTGGTAGCTACACGCGCGCCCGTACCCATAAAGTTGGGCGTATCATCAGGAATAATACCTTTTGCCAGTACAGACAACACAATCGGCATGGAAAAATGATCAGACAGTGCCAGAAGTTCATCCTTCGCCCCACGTACCCCCTGACCTGCATAAAGCACAGGACGTTCGGCAGCTTCGATCAGGCGTACGGCCGCTTCAATGTCTTTCGGATCGGCCACGGGATAGCCTGTACGGTGATTTTTGGCAGAAGAAACTTCAATATCAGGTATATCCATATAACCGTAGTCAACAGGAATGGTAACCACCGCTACCCCTTTACGCTCATAAGCACGTCGGATGGCTTCGTCGACGATATGGGGCAAACTCTGAGGGGTCATTACCGTGCGGTTGTAAACGCTTACATCAACAAACATCGGGTTTTCGTTCATCTCCTGGAAAGAGTCGTAATTCATGGCGGTAGAGGCCACCTGACCCACCAGTGCCAACACCGGAACTTTATCCATCTGTGCATCGTAAAGCCCGTTAAACAAATGGGTCGCCCCGGGGCCTGCCGTACCGAAGCAAACACCAATCTTCCCGGTGAGCTTGGCATCCACCGAGGCAGCAATCGCTCCTACCTCTTCATGGCGCACCTGTATGTAGCTGATGGTGTCCTGCCTGTCATAAAAAGCATTCATAATGCTGTTGAACGAACCTCCGGGAATACCGTAAACGTGATCTACTCCCCAGCTTTCGAGTACCTTGAGCATGGCTATGCCCGACTTGATTTTCTTTTCTTTTTCTTCCATAAATATATGAGTTTTTATTTGTTTCCGTAAGCTGCACTGCGTTTGCATACGGTTATGCATAATCTCACGCCTCCGGCGTTTTACATGACTGGCCCTATATAATGATAACAATACCTTATTATAAGCCCCGGATGGGGCGAGGTCATGCATAACCGTATGCAAACACAGTGCAGCTTACGGACAGAAGCCTTCACCCCCCAATATTAAATTACAACAAGACGCTTTGTAAAATGTTTCGTCCAGATAACCTATCTTTGCACCATGAAAACGATACTGACCACGCTCAACGCCAAATACATACATACCTCACTCGCACTGCGGCTGCTCTATGTGGCCAATAAAGACAATTTCGACCTCTCCTTCCGCGAATACGTAATCAAAGAAGACGTAGAAAAGATTGCTTCCGAACTACTCGCTACCGGGGCAGATGTAATCGGCATCAGCGTATCCATCTGGAATGTAGAACCCTCACGCCGCCTCGCTACCCTCCTAAAAGAGCAAAAACCCGGTATAAAAATCATCCTCGGCGGCCCCGAAGTAACCTACGAAGCCGATTATTTCCTAAAGAACTGGCCTGTAGACTATATAATAAAAGGTGAAGGCGAATTTGTACTCGGCGAGCTACTCGCTGCACTTCGCGACGGCCTGCCTGCAAAGATAAAAGGCGTTTCGTCACTCGCTTATCCCGATGACACCATAGTAAAAGCCGATCTCAAACAGTTGGAACAACTCCCCTCGCCCTACATGCTCGAGGCCGACCGCGACCAGCTAACCAACCGCCTGATATACTTCGAAAGCTCCCGCGGATGCCCCTATCAGTGTCAGTACTGTTTATCATCCCTCGAAAAAGGCGTACGGTACTACTCACAGGAATACATCGAACGCAACCTGCGCTACCTGCTCGAAAGCGGTGCAAGGCAGATCAAATTCCTCGACCGCACCTTCAACCTCAACCCGGGGCATACCTCCTTTATCTTCGATTTCCTGATCGGGAACTATCGTCCCGGGCTGAGTTGCCAGTTCGAGATATATGCAGACATACTGACGGAGAAAGTAATTAACGACCTCAACGAGAGGCTGCCTGAGAAATATTTCAGGTTTGAAATCGGCATACAATCAACCTACCAACCCACCAACGAAGCCGTGAAGCGGAAACAGGACTTCCCGCTGCTGGCCGCAAACGTACGGCGCATCATGGCGGGAGGAAAGATAGACCTGCATCTCGATTTAATTGCCGGACTGCCTCACGAAACGTTGGACAGATTTATACGCTCCTTCAACGATGTGTTCGAATTGCGGGTAAAAGAAGTACAGCTTGGCTTCCTCAAAATGCTGCGGGGCACAGGATTGCGCCGGGATGCCGAACGCTACGGCTACCAATACAACCCCAACGCCCCTTACGAAATAGAATGCAACGCCGTAATCTCTGCCGCAGAGTTGCGACGCATCCACGATGCAGAACACGCACTGGAAAAGTTCTGGAACAGCGGCCGCTTCCCGCTGACGATGCAGCAGCTTACCGACCGGTATTACGAAGGACGCTATTTTGAGATGTTCGACGAAATGGCACAACATTACCGGGCGTGGGGATATACGCACCACGGGTATCAGTTGGAAGATTTATTCCGCTTCCTGAAACGTTTTCTCGATAGCAAACACATCCATCTCGATGATCTGCTGAGGCGCGATTATTACGGCAACTACCGTATACGCCCCGGAGGCTTCCTCGACGACAGATTGGATAAAAAAGAAAGGAAACGCCTCCTGTATATGATCGGGCAAGACAACGAATTTCTGCACCAACACGGATTAACCCGCAAAACCGTAGAGAAACGCGCTGCCATAGACCGCATGGCAGAAGGAAAATACCTGCTCACCTTCTTTATGGACGATGACACCGACAGGCAGCACCGCACACTGGTGTACGACAAAAATTAATCTTCCGCCTTCCTTATGAGGTTAATATTTCCTGTATACTGATTATCGACCACAATCAGCAAAACAGGTTTCATTGTATAACTCTGGGGCTGACCGAATATATAATTATAGGTAAGTATTATATCATTATCCACTTTTTCGAGCGCAACAGGTTCGAGCCTTGCAGCAAGGTCGGTAGGCTCTTCGGTTACGGCAATCACATACTGCCTGCTAAAGTCAATAGCTGTAGGCGTACCCCCTCTTCCCATTGTAGCAGCCGTGCCGAAGAGTTCGGAAAAGCGCTGTGCATCACTTATTTTCGGATTCTCCCTTACCACAGAAGGGTCAGCATCATTCCTCAGGAAATACCCTTTAGCTACTTCGTACGGTATGCCCGTACCTGCCCCCGAACGGGTGACGGGTCGCTGATTGCGGTTATTATTCGATCCCGGGTTGCACGACACGGCACATAGCAGCATCACGCCACACACCACCATAGTAATTACTTGCAGATTCTTCATACATACAATATTTCAATCATTTTGTAACAGTAAAACCTTCTTAATTGTTTTGTAGTCAGGCTGTAATAAAGGTAGTATAATTTTGTAGTGTACCAAAACAAAGTACATGAAATTCAGAAAGTATTATCCAACCATTATCCTTTCGGATATCCACCTGGGTTCGGAACACTCGCGAACCGAAGAAGTAACCAATTTCCTGAAACATGTTGATTGCGACCGCCTTATCCTCAACGGCGATATTATAGACGGCTGGCAACTGCGCAAACCGGGAAAACGCTGGAAGCAGAAGCATACACAGTTTTTTAAAGTGCTTATGAAAATGATGGAAGTAAAAGGCACAAAAATTGTGTATGTAAGGGGCAATCACGACGATTTCCTCGACGACCTCGTTCCACTCCGCTTTTCGAACATCTCAATCGTAAAAGATTATATCCTCCAATCGCACGGACGCCGCTACCTGGTGACACACGGCGATATCTTTGATACGGTAACCACAAACATGCGCTGGCTGGCCATGCTGGGCGATGTGGGTTATACCTTCCTGTTGTGGCTCAATAAGCTCTACAACCGCCGCCGCAAAAAGAAGGGCAAAGGATATTTCTCACTCTCACAACACGTAAAACATAAAGTAAAAGGTGCGGTTTCGTATATCTCTTCATTTGAAAAAGAACTGGTGAAACTGGCCGGGGCGCAAAGCCTGGACGGAATCATCTGCGGACACATCCACCAGGCAGCCAACCGCTGGTACGGCAACATTCACTACCTCAACTCGGGCGACTGGGTAGAGAGCATGACAGCGCTTGTTGAAAACGAAAGGGGCGAATGGAAGATTATTACGTATGACGGTACTGAATATATACATCAGGATGACGGACAACAAACGACCAAACGTATTTATGCCGACGTGGTATGAAGATTTTATTTATTATCCAGGGCGAAGGCCGTGGACACTTAACACAGGCCATAGCTTTGCGCGAAAAGCTGCTGGCCGAAGGACACCAACTGGTAGGTGTGCTGGCAGGTAAAAGCCCCTCAAGGCAGCTTCCCGCTTTTTTTACCGAAAAGATAGGCACAGAAGTGACGGCTTTTGAGAGCCCGAACTTCTTGCCTGCTGCCGGCAACAAACAGGCACACCTCATGCGCAGTGTGACGTACAATCTTTTTCGGATGCACAAATACATGGAAAGCATCTGCACCATCAACCGACTCATCAGGGAATCGCAGGCAGAAGTCGTAGTCAACTTTTACGAACTGCTTACCGGGTTTACTTACCTTCTTTTCCGCCCCCGGGCTGTAATGGTATGTATTGCACATCAGTATCTCTTCCTGCATCCCGGCTTTGTTTTTCCCGAAACAAACAGCCTGCAAGTATCATTACTAAAACTCTTCACACGCCTCACAGCACTGGGAGCAACAAAGAAACTAGCCCTCTCCTTTCGCAAAATGCCCGCAGTAGAGGCCGACAACCTGGTAGTACTCCCCCCGTTATTGCGCAGCGAAGTACTAAAGGCCACGCCCCAAACAGGCGATTATCTGCACGGATATATGCTCAACAGCGGTTTCAGCGAAGAGGTAAAAGAGTGGCACAGCCACCATCCGCAGGTGATGATGCACTTTTTCTGGGATAAACGGGATGCCCCGGAAGTAACGGAGGTAAACAGCCGTTTATTCTTCCACCGCCTCAACGACAAAAGTTTTATCAACTACATGGCCGGGGCAAAGGCCTACGCCACCACAGCCGGATTTGAGTCGGTGTGCGAAGCCATGTATTTGGGCAAACCCGTACTGATGGTTCCTACGCACATTGAGCAAACCTGCAATGCACACGATGCCCTGCTGGCAGGTGCAGGGATGATGGCCGACTCGTTCGACCTCGATAAATTATTGTACCTCGCGCAACATCATGAGCCGAACCTACACTTCCGCCACTGGGTGAAACAGGCCGACTGGCTGATCTTGCATGAATTCCGCCGGGACATACTACAGGCCAACTGCACACCGACTCCCTGGTTGGGTTTGCCGGGCAAGCCGGGCGCGAAAGTAATCAGCCGCATCAAAGAAAAAGTGTTAAATCTGAGTTTATTTCAAAAATAATCCGGTCTGCGCAAAAAGGTTGCACAGCAGGGTGGTTATCTTTGCAATATCAAAACGCGATCATTGAAGATACAGTATATAATAAAATAAAAGCAAGTGTCGTAGAGAAGAGTTACTTCGCGCTGTCACCGCTCCGGGTCGGGGGTTCGATTCCCTCCATTTCCACGTCGGTTTGCTCCGGCAAAGGGAATGTAGTTCAGTTGGTAGAACAGGATTTATGTCTCTTTTCGCTTGTTGCCTTGCTTTTTTAAATTGAAAGTTGAAAGTTGAAAATTGAGAGTGTGAGAGTTGAAAGTTAGAGACTTAGAGACTTATACGGTTTTGATTTAAGGATGATAATTGATACAAAGATACGGAAACAAGTGTCGTAGAACAGGGATACTTCGGTTAATGGTAGAGCGGGCAGCAATGTCAGGCGTAGGTTCGAGTCCTGCTTTCCTTCGGGAAATAGCTCAGTAAAAACTCTATTCGGCTTTTACCTTGTTTCTTACATTGAGAAATAAAGTTAGATGATAATGATATTAAGATAAAGACGGAATGTCGTAAACAAGGGTTACTTCGTCAGCAGATTGGGGAGGAATAGTGTAGTCGTCATCGTGCGGCAAGATTATCCGGTTCGACTCCGGCATCGACATGCCCCGCTTCCCTTGCTGCTTGTTACTTCCGTTTGTTTTATAAGGATGCTGAGACCTGATAGGGGTTTCGGCATTTGTTTTTTGGGAGGATATAGTAAGATCGATTCTGATTAGGGATATGAATGCTAATGTTGTCAACTTAATGATTTTCTTTGTATTGTAATCAACTTAATAATTTTGTTTGTATTGTGATCAACTTAATAATTTTGCTTGTATTTTCATCCGGGGCATGAATCAACGGTCAACGAAGTCAATGCTCCCGGCAAAAGAGAAATCGGGATAAATCCCTTACCCTACACCATCAGGGATGTTTCCGTATGGTTTAACTTACTTCCGCATGGTTCAACTTACTTCCACGTGGTTCAACTTACTTCCACGTGGTTCAACTTACTTCCGCATGGTTCAACCGGAACGGTTGGTGATCTTGGTAGCCCGTTGCTTCAGCTTCGGGATAATGATGTAACACCCTCAGCCTAAATGCCGAAGGTATGTGATCTTTCTCATATACAATATATGGTGAAAATATTGCGTACCTTCGGCACGCGTACCTTGTGGCGGGGTGTCATAAACCCGAAGCTGAAGCAACGGGCTACCAAGATCACCAACCGTTCCGGTTGAACCATGCGGAAGTAAGTTGAACCATAGCTTCGACCTGCTACCGGGCCCGGGTTGAAAATACAACTCTTACCATTTACCCCACTCTTTTTTCAAATCTTCCCAGTCAACCACTCTTCCTGCTGTTATATCTTCTTCGGATTTACGGATTTCCTCTTTTAATTCTTCAACTGTGTATTGTGCAGGATTTTCCGGTTCTTGCCCGATATATTTTTTATCTTTCTTCATTTTATCTATCATATATTTATATTCCTATCCTATCAATACAATACCCCTTTCGCTTACACGCCTTGCAATGTCTCCCTATCCACACATTATCAAACTGATTAATAGCCTGCTCCACAATAGTAACATCATCCGTAAGTATCCCCGCCTCAAAATTGCGGGTGTCCTTACTTTTCATCCCCATGCCCGCCCCGGTGAGATTGGCCGAACCGATATACACGGTTTCAAGATCGAATATCATCAGTTTAAAATGAACGCGGTTGCAAAGAATCCGTTCCAGCCCTTCATTAAGAAGAGGGTATTTATCAAAGTCTTTGCGAAAATTCTCACCCGGCTCTTTGGCATGTATCAGGCGTATTTCTACTCCCCGGCGAATGAGGTCAGAGAGGAGTTTTAGAAAAGGCACAGAAGCCGTACCGAGTTTGATGTGTAAGTCTTTAACATCGGCAGTACCTATCCACAATTGACGGCGCACGTTCCGGGCTTTTTCCAGGATGAGGGTGTAGTGGTCGGTATCGGCGGATGTATTGGGTCAGGGGGGTGCTCATGGGAAAATCAAAGTCAGTCGGCTATTCCAGTTCCTCCACCATATCCACAAAATCCTGAGCAGTGCGGCGGAAACGCTCTACCCCCATCCACACCACAATGCCTTTTTTATTAATCAGGTACAGGCGCGGAATGGTAGTGTTGGCAAAAAGGTTATAAACAGATTTGTCGGGATCGAGGTAAACGGGCATGGTAAAGTTATTCTCCTGCCAGTACTTATCTATCTCCTCTTTGCTCTGCCCCCGGGCGATGGCGATGAATTGAAAATCCGGGTTGCTCTTCAACGTATTGAGAGCTTCTTGCAGAACGGGCATTTCGCGGCGGCAGTCACCGCATCCGGTATCAAAAAAGAGCAGGTAAGAGTTTTTCCCAATAAAAGAAGTAGAAGAAAAAGTAGTGTTCCCGTCATACTTAACAGTAAAAGCAGGAACGGGATCGTCTACTTTTACATGTTCGATTACCTCGCGCGGGGCATCGCTGCCTTCGGTGATACAAGAGTGTAAAGCCAGTGTCAACAGCAGAAGCAGAGGCAGGCAGAGTGTTTTTATTTTCATACAGTAAGTACTTTTTCCATAAAACAAACTTCGAAAGGCAGGTGTTCAACATAATTTTACGCCTGCGGGTAATGGGATATACAATACAAAGTTAACTATTTATTCAAGAGGTTTGGGGATTTGGGGAATAAAATTCCCCGTAGAGACGCATATTTGCGTCTCAAGTCCCGCAGGTGTATTCCAAGGCATAAGTATTAAGACGCAAGTATGCGTCTCTACAAGAATTTATTTACGTCTCAGAGGCACCCTCTTAAACCACTTAATCGTGCGCCACAGCCACTCCAACGGCCCGTAGTAATACCGTTTCATCCACCAATTGCTGTAGAGTATCTGTTCATTTGAAGGCTATACAGCCCGGTGGAAAGAAGTCCGTCTACAAATCCGGCCCTTCCGTCTATGATATTTTACGTTTCATCTCATAGCTGAAAATAACATTAAAATGACCGCTACCTTTGTGATGTGCTTAGAAATAAAAAACAATATTAATAAACTATTTAAAACTTACTATTATGAATAAGTCGGAAGTTATCATCAGCGTATCACAGAGAACAGGTATTAATGCAGAAGATTGCGAAAAGGTGCTCGATGCCTTTGAAGAAGTGTTTAACGACGAACTGGAAAATAAAAAATGGAAAGGACGCACGTTTGACAAAGTGTATCAGGTGATGAGTTATTTTTATAATAAGAGGAATGTGGGGTAAAGGAATTGAATTGGGGAATTGGGGCAAATGTCTACGACATTATTTAGTTACACCTTTTTATACAGCCCATCTCAATCCTACCGCATGGCTCAGCCGGAACGGCTGCTAATCTTATTAGCCCGTTGCTTCAGCTTCGGGGTTATGACACCCTCCGCAGGGGGATGCGTGCCGAAGGTACGCAATCTCCTGTAGTGGTTGTGAGAATGTTCCTGCTATAAAAGGTATGTGTTAATTGGCGGTAAATAGAAAGGTTTTTGTGGTATGACAATGCAGAAAATCGCGTACCTTCGGCACGCACCCCCTGCGGTATATTGCCGTAACCCCGAAGCTGAAGCAACGGGCTACCAAGATTAACAGCCGTTCCGGCTGAGCCATGCGATTAAGGGTTAAAGGGAAGCAAAATCGTTGACTCCCGCAACATGATCCCTCCTGCCCCGGATACAAAAAAGACAATCATTAACTCAGCATTTTCATCCCCGGCGCTACCCAGATCAGTTCGTCCCTGCGGCTGTTATCCGCCCCGGCCATAGCGTGGATAAAATTGGTTAGATCGCCGGAGCTCACCGTCAGCATGCTTACTTTGATATAGAGGGCTTTGACTCCCGCACGGGCGTAGTACCTGTCGATACGGAAAAGCCAGTGGCTGCGAACAAGTGTGGGTTTGTAATCTTTGTCAACCATGAGGCGCACATAGTACTGCCCGCGATAGAAAAGTTCGTCGACATTGAGGATGGCATCCCATTCGATCACTTCGCCTTTGAAGGTGCGTTCGGTGATGCCGTCGTCATTCATAATGATTTGCGGACGGCGGTCGAACAGGTTGTAAAAGCCCACAATGGAGGCCAGCAGGGCAATGATGATGCAGCTCCACCCGGCTACAGCTTTGTCGCTGTTTTGCAGTACGAGGATGCCGATCATGAAGAAAAAGAGGCAGAAAATCAGCAGGATAGCTGCTTTCAGCTTCGATTTATATATTTTTATTTCGCGGTTCATAGGCTGAATAATAAATAATAGTTCAGCCTACATAACGCTTTTCGGGGGCGGGTTGTTTTTCCCGGATCTTGTTAATAGGTATAAGATATTCTCTGGCTTATCCGTGCCTGTTCGAGGTTGGGATAATCGGGTTTGTATGTTTCGGTTACATCTTCATAAAAAGAATACTCGGGCGGAGAAATAAGGCGTGTTACAGGGAAATTGGTCAGGAATTTACGCATCTTCCCGCCTGCCTGCACATCAAATTTAGTAAGTTCCTGGTCTTTGGTACTTCGTTGGAAAACACCTTCTTCTTTTTCTTCTCCGGTATAAATAACAACATGGCCCCGGGATTTATCGGCGTGGGTGTAGATGAATTTATAAGAATAATAGGTTCCGTATTCGCGAAGTCCGGCTTCGATCTTTGTTTTGATTTCTTCTTTTTCGGCATCTGTGAGATTTTCGCCCGAAATATAGAGGGTGTATTCGGCCATATAGTAACGCTCTACGGCGTGTATATCTTCGTTTATTTTTGTTTTCTTAATTATCTTTCTCAGTTTGTACACCACGGAAGAGCCATCGGCGGGCGGGTTGGCCAGTTCTGTCTTTTCTACTTCGAGCAGGTATTCGTTACCGTCTTCATATTTAAAATCTCCTATTTCAAACAGGCTCATATATTCCCATTCGTTGCTATTGTTGATTTTTACTTTCATAAAATCAGAAAGCATCTTTCCACTACTACCGAAAGGATAATGAATTCTCTCAACTATTTCGGAATCTACTGTAATTCTTATGACAGATACCTTGTCTTTAGAGCCGTCGTCGTCGTCGAGGCAGGAAATGAGGGAGAACGAACAGATAAACAACAGGAATAAGGCGGGTAGTGTAAATGGTTTTTTCATGGTAGTTGTTTTTTATTGTGAACGTGTGTTATAAATGTCATTTTAACCACAGATTACACAGATTACACGGATTTGTTAATTTACAGATTAATGATAATCAAAATTATATAATCTGTGCAATCTGTGTAATCTGTGGTTAATTGATATAACTCAGAGTTATGACACATGCTCTGGTTGTGACTCTTTATTAATAAATACCATCTCCCCCCTTTTACTGCACGAAAACAACTGTTTTTTTTCGCTTACTCAGCTTCTACGCAGCACCCCCGGCGCAAGAAACCACTGCATAATGCCCCTCACAGCAAGGTAACTGATAAATGACGTCCACAGGATATTGTTGGCGTAGATTTCGTAAAAGCCGGGAAGTAAATACCTGCATCCGAGGTAGATGCAGAAAAACAGGGCAGCAGCTACGAGCATGGAGTTACGCATCTGGCGCGAAGCGGTTGCGCCGACAAAGATGCCATCCCACAGGAAAGCGGCAAATCCGGCAACAGGGATAAGCATCGCCCAAAGCTTGTAGTTCATGGCAAGCTCTACAACCTGTGTTTTGTCGGTGATGATGGATAGTATCTGACGGAAAAACAAGGCATAGAGGGTAGTAAACAGCGCGGCAATACCGATACCCCACCCAAAGAGGTATTTAATGAGCGTGTTGAGCTGATCTTTTTGACGTGCGCCTACAAAACGTCCGGTAAGGGCTTCGGCAGCATAAGCAAATCCATCCATCAGGTAAGAAAAGAAGGTAAAAAGCTGCATGATGAGGGCATTGACGCTGAGTATGTCTTCACCTTCGCGGGAGGAGGCAGAAACGAAATAGGTAGTTACCGTAACGAGTGCCAGGGTGCGGATAAAGATATTCGCATTCACCCGGAAGAAAGGAATGTATGATTTGCGGTCGCGCAAAACGGAGAAATCGACCTTACGCCGCATGTACCTGTATTTCCTGAGCCATACAAACAGCGCAGCCACTACCCCGGCATATTGTGCACAGAGCGAACCGAGGGCTACCCCGGCTATATTCATTTTTAATACATATACAAAAAACAGGCTTAACAGGATGTTGACAACATTGATAAAGATGGAGATAAACATGGGTGTACGTGCATCCTGCATGCCTACAAACCAACCGTTGAAAGCGTACATACCAAGCACGGCGGGCGCTGCCCAGATGTAGATATTGAAGTAATCGGCAGCGTATTGCCGCACGTTTTCCCCGGCATCAAAGAAGATAAAGCCGAGTCGCAGGATAAGGGGTTGAAGGAGGATGATAAGTACGCCTCCCACAAGTGCCACCAGCAGGGAGCGCAACAAGATATTTGCCTGTCCCGATACATCGCCCGCACCGTACAACTGTGCTGTAAACCCGCTTGTACCCATCCTCAGGAAAGAGAAATTCCAGTAAATGAAATTAAAGATGGTAGTGGCCACCACAATGCCGCCGATGTAGCTGGCGGAATCGAGGTGGCCCACGATGGTCATATCAATCAGCCCGAGCAGGGGCACGGTGATGTTGGATATGATATTCGGAATGGCAAGCCGCAGGATATTTTTATTCATACTTTGCACGGAACTGTTAAAAAGGGGAATACTCCTTTATATACAGGGCGCAAAGGTATGAAATTATGGGCAATTAATCTTCTCGATCAACTCCTTTATCCCCATCGCACACTCTGCAACCCGTTCGTAATTAACCACATCAAGGTTATCTTTGGGAGTATGTGTTATTTCCTGATCTTCCATGTGCCGGATAAACCAGTCGGAACTAACCGCAATCGCCGGGCATCCGCTTTGCAGGAAAATGCTGTGATCGCCCTGATACCACGGCAGTCCTTCAACAATGCCGGGATTGTTGCTGATTACCGTTTCTGCCGCCTGTTTAATCTCACCGGGCAGCTCGAACAACGAGAAGCACGAAAGTCCTTCCTTATACCCCGCCCCGTCGATGTTGATATTCACCAATACATCTTCAAAGTTACCGTTGTGCTGTTCGATATATTTCATCTGTCCCGGTACTGCGTAGTAATCTTCGCCGTTGAAGGCAACAAGTTCTACCGGGTATTTGCCGGAGTAGTCTTTGAGCCATTCGGCGAGCAAGAGCAACACGGTTACCCCGGTAGCGTTGTCAATAGCGCCGGGCGTGCCGATCTTGGCATCGATGTGTGCAGTTATGAGAATGCGTTTGGGGTTTGCTCCCGCCTTGCGTCCCACCACATTGTATGCTGTTTCGGGAATGCGCCGGGCTTTCGACTCCAAACGTACGGTTTTACCCTCGCACGCCAACAGCCTCTCTCCTTCCGTATCGCGCATGTAGACGGAGGGAATGTCGAAATCTCCATCTTCGAACAGCGGGAAGGGATACACGCCTCCTGCACTGGCCGAGTTGCGTTCTGTGGCGCAGACGATGGCAAGCGGTTTGCCTTTTTCGAGTGCGGCCACTGTGCGCTGGTGATGTTCGGGGTTGTAGAACACAAAGTTCTTGGGCGAAATCTGTTCCATCGTGATGGGTCCGTACAAAAGTACGATCTTCCCGGCAATGTCAGCCGACTCGAGTTTTTCGAGGGTATCGATGGCAATGAGTTCTCCTTCTGCAAGGCAACCGAGTGAGTAGTGGGATGGAAACACTTCAAAGGGCTTTTCGCCGCAAGTGAGTGTGGCTCCTTCGGTTTCCCAGTCGATCACGGAAAGCAGGGTGCTCTCTGTATCCCACCCGGCCGACCTGAATTTATCTTTTACGTAGTGGGTAGCACGACGGTTGCCCTCGCTCCCTACGCGGCGTTCGGGGATTTCGGTACATAATACGTGCATGTGTTCTGTGGCTTTGCTGATTAATTGTTCTCTTTTCATAAACTTTCTTTTTAGAGGTTTGAAGATGCAAAGGTAGAGGGAGGGAAGGTGGGAAAATTGTAAAAAATGGACATTTTGCTATCAAAATACAGTATCCGGCTCTACACTAAACAAGGATAAGATTGACTTCAGTATAGCTATTTTTGTATAGTTATTCTTCTTTAATTCAACTATCTGCTCAAAAATAACTATATTTGCATGATGATTATGAACTTATTATGGAAGAATTAGAGCAATTAGGTATAATACCGGTAGACTACGCAGTTCTGCGTTCCTTGTTTTCCGATTATCGTTTTCCCCGCAACAAGATTGCCAATCTTGAACAGGAAGGAAAGATAATCCGATTGAAAAGAGGAATGTATGTTGTATCCCCGAAGATAAGTAAGCAGTTGTTATCTATAGAATTGATTGCAAATCATATCTATGGTCCGTCTTATGTATCAAAGGAGAGTGCATTGCGCTATTATGGATTAATTCCTGAACAAGTATATACAGTTCGCTCCCTGACTACCAACCGTTCCAGGAACTTTGAAAATTCGATTGGTTATTTTGAATATACAACAGTAAATGATGTTTATTATTCCATAGGAATAAAGCAACAGACAGTTGAGAATAAATATACGTTTTTGATAGCTACTCAGGAAAAAGCTTTATGCGATATGATTACCACAACGCCACAATTGCGGATTCAATCAGAAAAAGCATTAGTAGCTTACTTGAAAGAAGATTTGCGGCTTGATATGTCCGGTTTAGATAATATGGATATGGATATTATTAAAGAGTGTATAGAAACCGGAAAGAAAAAGAAAACCTTAAAACTATTACTAAACCTACTACAGTCATGAATATATTCGAACAAATGCTCTCAAGATACGAGATAAATACCAATGAGCAAAAGAGAAATGCTACGTACGAAGTAATGCAGGAAATTACCCTTGCCGGATTATATCGTGGAGGTTTTTTTGATAAAGCTGCTTTTTATGGTGGTACTTGCTTGAGAATATTTCATAAACTACCCCGATTCAGCGAGGACATGGATTTCTCTCTTACCGGGAAAGATGAATCGTTTGATTTGGAAAGCTATTTTCCTTCCATTATTGAAGAATTTAAAGCAACAGGGCGTGATGTAGTTATTACCCGAAAAGAGAAAAAGAAAGAAACAAAATTAGAATCTGCTTTTTTGAAAGATAACACAGCCATATATGATGTTAAGTTCAAGACCGAAAAAGATTTGAGAATCAAGATAGAGGTTGATATTGACCCGCCTCTTGGATTTACCACCGAACAAAAACTGTCGTTGATGCCCTTTTCGTTTATGACTCGTTGTTTTACATTACCGGATTTATATGCCGGAAAAATGCATGCTTTGTTATTCCGAAATTGGAAAACCCGGGTAAAAGGTAGAGACTGGTATGATTTTGAGTGGTATGTCCGGCATAATGTTTCATTGGATTTTGCTCATTTGCAAATCAGAACCAAAGAGTTTAATAATATGGATATAGATAAAGAAACGTTTACCTCTATGCTAAAAGAAAGATTGTCCTCTACAGATATTAATATGGTGAAACGTGATGTGTTTCCATTCATACAAAATCCCAAAGAGTTGGACATCTGGTCTAATGATTATTTTCTTCAATTAGCCGATAGAATTAAGTTCTTGTGAGGAGTTTTAGTAGAGTATGAATTTTGTTTATTCAGTGTTCAACCTAAAAAAAAGAAGATGTGTTATCCAAAAAAAACAAAAACTGCCTTTACACCCTATTCCTCTATCTAAATGTAACCAAACTCCTATTTCTGCTAACACGCACTCTTTCATCTTTACCCACACCAGAAAATCTCAACCGCCCAAAATGTGATAATCCCGTACTTTTACCCCCCTTTTATGCTAAAAAGTAACAGTTTGTAAGTGGGAAAACAAGATGAAAACGTCCCAATTTCGACATCTTACCGTCCCAACCGTAAGATTTTAGCGTCTCAAACGTTAACTTTTACCGTCCCACTCGTAAGATGAGGCACTAAAAACGATGAAAAAACATGACTTTTGGCGTCTGGTTGGTAGATTGATACATATATAATTCAGAATACAAGATGAATATAATTAGATACATATCAGTTACACATTACTATCACTTTATCAATTACACTATTTACATTATTATAAAATCAACATTACACTTTCCTTTTAACAACCCCGCAGCCCGCGAAAATCGAGTAGAATTCACGAGCTCCAATCCTTATCCGATATAGACGATTTATAAGGCGGGTAAATTATCTAAATGATAGTTTTGACAATTTGCCGTAGAGACGCATATTTGCATCTCATCACATATCTACCTCTTAATTACACTAAATGTAAAATATTTAAAAACTGGCAATAAAAGACGCAAATATGCGTCTCTACAGTCCATTTTCAACTACTATACCCTAACCCTTCAACTACTATACTCAACCACCCCCAACCAGAGTATAGTAGTGTATATGACTACTATACTCTGATTTTCCAACTACCTTAGGCAAGTTGGGGGTACTACTATACTCTAGTTATATATTAAAACCCATCTATCATCAAATTCACATAATAACTTCCCGCCGGGTACCTTCCAGCAACCTGTTTCATTATCATATTTGTAAATATTATTCAAATACCTTACACACTCCTCCTGCCCGTACGGATGATCGGGATAAATAAATACCTGAATGCATTGCCGGCCCTGCCCCAGATAAGCCACCAGGGTAGCACATTGCCTGTCGAACCTTACCTCCATACTGTTATCCGTTTTGCCGTCTTCGTGAAACTCTGTCAGGCAAAACGGATAATCGGCATAAAATATAGTGAGTTCCCGCAGGGTTGATCCCTGCATGTTTCGGGCATGAATAAATAAATATTCAAAGTACTTTTCGCTGAAAATGTTCCCCTCATCTGCCTGCTTGTGTGAAAGTGCATTTGCCATAATGATTAGTTTTTAGGGGCGAAAAAGAAAAGACGGTTTCGCCTGACCCGTTGCTAAACATCCGCGCAAAGGCAGGAAATTCCGTAACACATTACATGCTACAGACGGGGGTACGAAACCGCTGTATAGACAAGCAGGCAGGACATAACTGGGTTATGCCTGCCACTTTAATGACGAATAAGTCTGCCCCTATCGGGATGTTTAGCACTGCAAATATAAATAATACTTTTAAACTTCCAACTAATCCCCTCCTTTTTTCTTTTAAAATTCTTAAAAACCAACAAAATATAGCTTAGTAGAAAAACTACTGAGAATAATTTGGATTTAAAAGAAGGATTTTATACATTTGTATTCAATAATTAACCACGAGCGGGTATGAAGAAAAAACTCAAAGAAATAGCCATCGTACAATCAGGCGTTTACTTCAAAAACGAGCCCGACGGAGAAGTACTTAACCTACAGGTAAAAGACTTCACCCCCTCCCTCACCATCTGCACCGGAGACAAGCTAAAGCCCACCCTGCCCGGCGACTCGCGCACAGCAGCCCACCTGCTCAGCGAAGGCAACCTGCTGTTTGCCAGCAAAGGCACCTACAATTTTTGCGCTATATATAATAAGGTGGTGGGCAAAGCAGTAGCATCCTCGTCTTTTCTGGTGATACGCCTTGCCGAAGGCTGTGACGCCCTGCCCGAATACGTGGCCTGGTACCTCAACCACCCGCAAACCATACAGCAGCTTAAACTCAGTGCCCGCGGAACCTCCATACCCGCCATATCCAAAGCAACGCTCGAAGAAACAGAAATACACATACCTGCCATCGAAAAGCAACAAATAATTATTAACTTAGCACGCCTGCAAAAACGCGAGCGGCAACTCAGGGAAAAACTCGCCCTGAAAAGAGAAATGTTCACAAATAGTTTATTAATGAGATCGGTAATCTAAAAAAGAAAGCAATAAACAAAAGACCGCATCACACAGTTTTTTGTTTAATTTTGCCTCTAAAGAAATAATTATAAAACAGAGCCATGATAAAAACCATCAGGATCGATAACTACAAATCATTAATTGATGTAGTGCTGGAACTCGGACAAATTAATGTGTTTATCGGCGCCAACGGCTCCGGGAAATCAAATCTTCTTGAAGCTATTGCCATGCTGACCACAGAAAATTCGTCAGGAATAAAAACAAAAGACCTGCTGGACAAAGGTGTACGCGTAGCCAAGCCTTCACTCACATTCAATTCTTTTTTGGGAAAGAAAATCAACAACAAAATTTGGGGGCGAGTCGACTTTGATAATAACAAAGCTATTGATTATAGTATTACCAGTGATGATACTGATGATATATACTCGACCTGGCAAAAAACATTTGAATATAAAGTACCTAAAAAGAGGGGTGAATTAGAACTAGAAGATTTACAAGCTATAGCTAGAGCCATCAGAACAAATGCACATGAAAACGAAACTGAAGAAATGGAAGCGTCGTTGCCTCATAAACTACTTGAACTGATCTATTCTGGGTTATTCACAAAAGAAAATGCTTATCTCTCAGAATACGTAATCTACTCCCTCTGGACTAACGCCCTCAGAGGCATAGCCAACGACAGCACAGTTACCCCCCTTGGCATCAACGGCGAAGGGCTCGACCTCCTGCTCAACACTTTTAATGAAGAAGAACTGGCAGAACTCAAAGAGTTTGAGAAAAAATGTATCTCGTGGATAGACGATTTCTTTTACGACGAAGGCGAAACCTATAAAAAACGCGGTTATAAATTAGGGCGCAGCACATCCAACCTCTATTTTCGCGATAAATACATGCAGAAGAAAGACAACAACAATGTACTCTCTTCCGAAAATGCCAACGAAGGGGCGCTACACCTCCTCTTTTACCTTGCCCTGTTTATCAGCAAAAAAACACCCCCGTTCTTTGCCATCGACAATATTGAAACCGGACTCAACCCCAAACTATGCCGCACACTCATTAAAAACCTGGCAGAACTGGCAGGCCGAAACAGGAAACAAGCCATCATCACCACCCACAACCCCGCCGTACTCGACGGGCTCAACCTGCACGACGACAACCAGCGCCTGTTTGTTGTATCACGCATGGACGAAGGTCACACCCGGATCGAAAGAATAAGACTGAAACCGCCTGTAGAAGGACAGGAAAAGAAAATGTTGTCAGAACTGTGGATGCGTGGCTTTTTAGGAGGACTTCCCAATAACTTCTAAAGTATGAAAATAGGAATTATTGCCGAAGGACATAGCGACAGGATAATTATACAGTGTTTACTGAAACTATTAAGAGGGATAGACAGCTCACAAATACAGCCCATCCGCCCTGTAGACTCTAACGATGAAACCACTTTGCACGAAGCAATGAAATTCAGCAACTGGACTATCGTGCTCGAAGAGTGCAGCAATGCAGAAACCTTCGAAAACTTCTTCGATGTTGTAGACGAAGAGCGTTATCTCGTCGTGCAGATAGACACCGCCGAATGTACAGATGCAGGCTACGATGTTACACGCCCTGAACGTTCGGGAAAAGTAGACTGGCAATTATACTCCATCCAATTAAGAGATGCAGTGGTCAGTAAGCTACAATCGCTGATACCCGAAAAATATCACGACAAAATGTTATACGCAGTATGCATTGAAGAAACAGACGCCTGGCTCATCCCGATATGGGACAAAGTAAAACAGGACACCGCCCAAAGCGCCCGCCCCAAAGAAAAGCTGGCACATATTATCTCAGGCTTAAACAAAAAAGAAAAATATATAGATACAGAAAAGAAGAATCTCAACTATGAAGCAATAGGAAAAGAATTGAGAGGCAAAAAAGCTTTTCCAGCCTGCAAAGCCGGTAACAAAAGCCTCCAACTGTTTTGTGACTCAGTTGAAACACAAATCCCCGACTTACGATACATACAACAACCCAACAAATAACAATAACCAACCATGCAAAAAAAAATAACCCAGGCAGACATCAACCGCACCGTATGGAAAGCATGCGACACCTTCCGTGGCGTCATCGACCCCACCCAGTATAAAGACTACATACTCACCATGCTGTTTCTCAAATACGTGAGCGACATCCATAAATCCAAATACAAAGAGTACCTCGCCAAATACGATGGCGACGAAGAGCGTGCCCGCCGCGCCATGCGCTACGAACGCTTTAACGTACCACCCGAAAGCACATTCGACTACCTCTACGAAAACCGCAACGCAGGCAACATCGGCGAACTCATCAACATCGCCCTCGCCAATCTCGAAGAAGCCAACCGTGAGAAAATGAGCAGTGAAGACGGCAGCGGTATCTTTCGCAACATCGACTTCAACAGCAGCAACCTGGGCGATGCCAAAGACAAAAACACCCGCCTGCGCAACCTGCTTACTGATTTCTCGAACGATAACCTCAACTTCGACTCCGAACACCTCGAAGGCAACGACATCATAGGCGACGCCTACATGTACCTTATCTCTACCTTTGCCAGCGACTCGGGCAAAAAGGCCGGAGACTTCTTCACCCCGGGCGAAGTATCGACCCTGCTCGCCAGGCTTACCAAAAGCCGGCCCGGCGCACGCATCTGCGACCCAACCTGCGGATCGGGTTCCCTGCTCATCAAAGCCGGACAGGAAGTAGGCGGCAACAACTTCTCTCTCTACGGGCAAGAACTCAACGGAAGCACCTGGGCACTGGCCATGATGAATATGTTCCTGCACGGGTTCGACAACGCCACCATACGCTGGGGCGACACACTGCGCAACCCCAAACTCAAAGAAGGCGACACGCTGATGAAATTCGACACCGTAGTAGCCAACCCACCCTTCTCGCTCGACAAGTGGGGAGCCGAAGAAGCCGAAAGCGACACATACAACCGTTTCTGGCGCGGTGTGCCCCCCAAGAGCAAAGGCGACTGGGCTTTTATCAGCCACATGATCGAAGTAGCTTACGAAGGCCGCGGCAAAGTAGGTGTCGTAGTGCCCCACGGCGTACTGTTCCGCGGAGCCGGCGAAGGCAAGATACGCCGCCAGGTTATTGACGAAAACCTGCTCGAAGCAGTGATCGGCCTGCCCTCCAACCTCTTTTTCGGAACAGGCATTCCCGCTGCTATTGTACTATTCAACAAAGGCAAGCAAACCGACCATGTACTCTTTATCGATGCCAGCAAAGAGTTTGAAAACGGAAAGAACCAGAACAAACTACGCCCGCAGGATATAGAACACATCGTTACCACCTTCCGCAAATTCACCGCCGGAGAGTTGCCCGCCGGTGTAGCCGAAGACAAATATGCCTACCTAGCCACCCCCGCCGAGATTGCCGAAAACGATTACAACCTCAACATTCCCCGCTACGTCGACACCTTCGAAGAGGAAGAAGAGATAGACATCAAAGCCGTACAGGCCGAAATAGATCAGCTCGAAACCGAACTTGCCGACGTGCAACAGCGAATGAAAGAGTACCTCAAAGAACTCGGCTTTTGCGATTAACCCCCTCAAACCAAAGCTTTATGAAAGATATAAACCGACTATACGAGGAGTGGAAAAACCTCCAACCCCTTACCCCCGAAAACCGTAAGCGGCTCGACACCAAGTTCATGCTCGAGTTTAACTACAACTCCAACCACCTGGAAGGAAACACCCTTACCTACGGGCAAACCGAACTCTTGCTCATGTTTGGCGAAACCTCCGGCAACGCCACATTAAGAGATTACGAAGAGATGAAAGCCCACAACGTAGGGCTCGAAATGATAAAGCAGGAGGCAGCCGACAAAGAACGCCCCCTTTCGGAAACCTTTATCCGCCAACTCAACAAAACCATTCTGGTGGAGAACTATTGGAAAAACGCCACTACCCCCACCGGCGAGCCCACACGTGTAGAAATAAAAGCAGGCGAATACAAAACCCGCCCCAACTCGGTAATCACAGCAACCGGGGAAACATTCGAATATGCCACCCCCGAAGAAACTCCCGCCTTAATGAAAGATCTCATAGCATGGTACAACCAGGAAGAAGCAAAAAGCGAATTATCTCCCTTAGAGCTGGCCGCCCTACTGCACTATCGCTACATCCGCATCCACCCTTTCGAAGACGGTAATGGACGCATAGCCCGCCTGCTGGTCAATTACGTATTGCTAAGGCACAATTGCCCGATGGTGGTCATTCGCAGTAAAGACAAAGAGAATTACTTACGGGTGCTTCATCAGTGTGATGTGGCTGTAGGGCTTCATCCTTCGGATGGGGCGCATGCGGAACTGGAACGGATAGAGCCGTTTGTAGAATATATGAAAGAGCAGATGAAACGTGCTTTCGAAATATGTATTAAAGCAGCAAAAGGCGAAAGTATTGAGGAAGAGGACGATTTTGAAAAGAGGATTGAGTTGCTGGCCAGGGAGGCGCAAGCCAAAAGGCAAGGGGTAATGCATAAGAGTGATGAAGCTATAAATTGGTTGATTGAAGAAGTGTTTTTAAAGATGTGTGATAAAATCAAACATAAGCTGAGTAAACTTGATAAATTTTATAATGAGATAGAGTATAAATATTATATAGTTACTAAGAAACCTAACGAACATTACATCTTTACTGAAAATCAATTGCCTTTACGTGATACTTTAACTGATTCTGGAGTTTTCTTATATCTATACGCCAGCCAACCAACAACATTATTAAAATCAACTTCAACATTACGACATTATTCCTCAGATATAAACTTTGATAAAGACGAATACTATTTTGATCCTCAAAATCATTATTTTTATGGTAAAAAGCCGTCTGATAAGGTTATTAATGACTGGATAAATGAGTTTGCAGAAATAGTATATAAAGATCTGGAACAAGAAATAGCGGAGTATAAATGAACATAGATAATGATATACCGAAAGGGTGGAGAACCAATAGGATTGGAGAAGTTTGTACCATCTATGTAGGAAAAGATGTAAAACAAATAAATTTTAGTGAAACGTTAACTGTAACACATAAATATCCTATTTATTCAAATACTGTTGAAAACTATGGACTATATGGTTTTTATGATTTTGAAGAATATAAGGGAGAAACAGTTACTGTAGTTGGCCGGGGTGTAGGTCTGGGTACAGCTTTTGCACGAACTGATAGTTATGGAGCTATTGGAAGATTATTAGTTTTATATCCAAATGAAAGAGTCAACTTTAAATATCTTGCGGAATACATTAATTCTAGAATTAATATTCTAGTTGAAAGTGCTGCAATTCCACAATTAACCGGGGAACAGGTTGCTACATATAAACTATTAATACCACCTCTTCCTGAACAACAAAAAATTGCCTCTATTCTTTCTGTATGGGATGAAGCCATAGAAAAGCAAACTAAGCTAATAGAAAAGCTTGAATTAAGAAAGAAAGGGTTAATGCAGCAGTTGTTAAGTGGGAAGAAGAGGTTGGCTGATTATAAAAGTAAATTCAGAAAAGCAAAAATGAGTGATCTATTCCAAAGAATCACTCGCAAAAACACAGAAGGAAATAGTACGGTCGTTACAATATCAGCCCAAAGAGGTTTTGTTATTCAGACCGACTTCTTTAACAAAAAAGTAGCAAGCGACTCGCTTGACAACTACTTTTTAATACATAAAGGTGAGTTTTGCTATAACAAAAGCTACTCCAACGGCTACCCTATGGGAGTAATTAAAAGGTTAAATACTTTTGATAAGGCTGTAGTCACAACACTTTATATATGCTTCTCAATAACTGATAATAATAAAATAGATTCAAACTTTATTCAGCATTATTTTGAAGCAGGTCTACTTAATAAAGAATTGGTAAAAGTAGCCAACGAAGGCGGCCGTGCACACGGTTTATTAAATGTAATTCCCTCTGATTTCTTTTCATTAGAATTAATCATACCAGAATATGAAGAACAAAAAGCAATATCAAAAGTGCTTGATGAGATGAATCTTGTATTAACAAAATCAAAAACAAGATTGGAAAGAATGAAGAATCAGAAAAAAGCCCTCATGCAACAACTCCTAACCGGAAAAACCCGTGTAAAACTTTAAACCCTACCACCATGCCCACAATCTCATTCCGTGAAGACCATATCAGCCAAATCCCCGCCCTGCAACTCTTGCAGAAGCTTGGCTACACCTATCTTACACCCGAAGAAGCCCTCAGCCTGCGCGGTGGTAAAACCTCCAACGTACTGTTGGAACCCATCCTGCGTAAGCAACTCGAAGAAATAAACTCCATCCGTGTGAGCGATACCAAAACCACTTGGTTCACGCCGCAGAATATCGAAAACGGTATAGTGGCCCTGCGCAATATCCCACTCGAAGAAGGCTATATATCGGGCAGCGAATACGTGTACAACCTCCTTACCTACGGCAAATCACTGGAACAGAGCATTGACGGCGACAAGAAAAGCTTTACCCTGAGATATATCGACTGGGAAACACCCGGGAACAATGTCTTTCACGTCACCGAAGAATATCCCGTAAGCCGTACAGGCATGAGCGAAACCTACCGTCCCGATATTGTACTCTTTATCAACGGCATACCCCTCGGCATCATCGAATGCAAACGCCCCGACATCAAAGACTCGCTCAAACAAGCCATATCACAACACCTGCGCAACCAGAAACCCGAAGACGGCATACGCGCCCTCTACCTCTACTCCGCCCTGCTGCTTGGCATAGCAACCTCATCGTGTGCCTATGCTACCACAGGAACCCCCGAAAAGTTCTGGTGCAAATGGCGCGAACAATTTGCCGACGCCAACGAAGAAGCAACCTACAAAGCCCAACTGCGCCACCTGGTAAACACCCCGCTTAGCGAGCAGTGCAAACAGAAACTCTTCGAAAACCGTTTCCGCTACGTCAGGCAACACTTTGAAGAAATAGCCTCACAACCCGTAGAGCCGACCGAGCAGGATGCCTACCTCTACGGCCTGTGCCGTCCCGACAGACTGATGGACTTTATATTTAACTTCACCCTCTACGACAACGGAGTGAAGAAAATAGCCCGCTACCAGCAATACTTTGCCGTAAAGAAAACCATACAACGCATACGCCCCATCGAAGCAGGCAGGCGCAAAGGCGGCGTGATATGGCACACACAAGGCAGCGGCAAATCGCTCACCATGGTAATGCTGGCACAAGCCATCGTACTCGAAAAAAGCATACGCAACCCGCGCATCATCCTGGTGACCGACCGTACCGACCTCGACAGGCAAATTACCACCACCTTTAAAAAGTGTGGCGTGCAGGTAGAAAATCCGCGTACAGGCCGCAAACTCGTAGAACTGCTCGAAGGAAACTCCGATGCCGTGATCACCACCATTATCAACAAATTCGAAACAGCCGTACGCACCATAAGCCAGCCGCTTACCGACCCCAATATCTTTGTGCTCATCGACGAAGCCCACCGCAGCCAGTACAAAGAGCGCAACATAAAGATGCAGAAAACCCTGCCCAATGCCTGCTTTATAGCCATGACCGGAACCCCGCTGATGAAAAAAGAGAAGAACACAGCCGGCAAGTTCGGCGGCATCATACGCCCCGTGTACACCGTAGACCAGGCTGTGAAAGACGGTGCCGTAGTGCCCCTGCTGTACGAAGGCCGAATTGTGCCCCAAACCGTACACGAAAACGCCATCGACAACTATTTCAACATGGTGTGCGAACCCCTTACCGAATACCAGCGCGCCGATATGAAAAAGAAATTCAGCCGGGCCGACCAGCTCAGCCAGTCCGAACAACGCATCACAGCCATCGCATGGAACATATCCCACCACTTCCGCGACAACTGGAAAGGCACCACGCCCTTTAAAGGCCAACTCGTATGCCCGCGCAAACACATTGCCATTAAATACAAAAAGATATTTGACGAAATAGGCATCCTCTCCACCGAAGTGCTTATTACCGCCCCCGACGACCGCGAAGGCGAAGAAACCGCCTACGGCGGCACCGACGACAGTGTAAAAGCCTTCTGGAAAAAGATGATGGACGAGCACGGCACCCCCGCCCGGTATGAAGCCAACCTCATCAGCCGCTTCAAAAACAACGACCGGCCCGAAATCATCATTGTGGTCGACAAACTCCTTACCGGGTTTGACGAACCACGCAACACAGTGCTCTACCTCGACCGCCACCTCAGCGAACACACCCTTTTGCAGGCCGTTGCCCGCGTAAACCGGGTGCACGAAGACAAAGAGTTCGGCTTTGTGATCGACTATTACGGTGTGCTTGGCGAACTCAACACCGCCCTCAACCTCTACTCGGACTACGACCCCGAAGAGGCCGAAGAGATAAACTCTACCCTTACCAACATCAACGAAGAGGTAGGCAAACTCCCTCAGCGGTACTCCGAACTGTGGGACATCTTTAAAAGCATCACCAACCAAAAAGACCTCGAAGCCTACAGCCTGCTGTTGCGCCCCGAAGACATCCGGCAACAGTTTTACGACAAACTTACCGCCTACGCCCGCTGCCTGAAAATAGCACTATCCTCACTCGACTTCCACAACAACACCCCCGAAGCCGAGATAAACCGCTATAAAGAAGACCTCGCCATGTTTATCAACCTGCGCAGTGCCGTACAACAACGCTACTCGGACAAGATCGATTACAAACAATACGAAGGACAGATACAAAAGCTCATCGATACGCACATCGAAAGCGGACAGGTACAGATCCTTACCGAACTCACCAACATATTCGACAAAGAAAAATTTGCCGAAGAAGTAGAGAAGATAGAAGGCAAAGCCGCACAGGCCGACACCATTGCCTCGCGCACCGCCCGCCACATTACCGAAAACATGGATATGGACCCGGCATTTTACAAGAAGTTCTCCGAAATGCTCAAAGAAACCATCTCCGCCTACGAGCAGGGACGCATCGACCAGGCCGAATACCTGCGTCAGGCACGCGAACACATGAACAATGTACTCTCGCGTACCGACAAAGACATACCCGATACGCTTGTGGGCAACGATACAGCCCGTTCGTACTACGGCATCAGCCTCGAAATGTTCGGCCAGACAGCAACCGACGCTTCGCCTGCCCTGCTGAAAGAGTTATCCACCGAAACTGCCCTCACCTTCGACCACATTATCAAAAACTTTGTCTTCGAAGAAGGCCGCCTCATCGTCGACTGGCACCTCAAAGACCTGGCCGGACGGATGAAAATAGAAATGGGAGATTATCTGATCGACAACATCAGGCGCAAACACGGCATTGCCATTACTTTTGATGATATAGATGTGATTGTAGACAATTGTGTGGAGGTTGCTAAAAAGTGGTTGAAATGACCGAAGACTGTATTACATACGGAAACACAGTGATAAGGTATGCCGTGGCCTATACCGAGAGGCGCACCTTGGGCATCACCGTCAGCCCCGGAGGCGAAATACAGGTAAAAGCCCCGCTCGATGCTACTACAGACCGCATCCGGGAAAAAGTACACAAGCGGGCCGGATGGATACTGAAGCAACAACGCTTCTTCCTCTCCTTCGGCGAGCCCACCCCGCCCCGGCGTTACGTCAGCGGCGAAGCACACCTGTATCTGGGCAGGCACTACCAACTGCGCGTAACCGACGGACGACCCAATACAGTAAAATACAAAGGCCGCTACTTCGAAATTGTCTGCACCCCCAAATCCAAAGCAGGCGAACTGATGAAAGCCTGGTATCGCGAACGTGCCAAACAGAAATATGCCGAAATTGCCGAGCCCCTTATTCAGCGGTTCAAACGCCACGGTGCAGAACCGGCATCTATCTACATACAGGAGATGGAAAACCGCTGGGGAAGCTGCACCCCCAAAGGAAAGATCATTCTCAACGCTGAACTGATAAAAGCTCCGCGCCCCTGCATTGAATACGTAATAACGCACGAACTTTGCCACCTCATACACCGGGGGCATACCGCTGCATTTTACGAATTGCTCGGCACCGAAATGCCCGACTGGAAAAAATGGAAAGACAAACTGGAGGTAATAATGAGATAATAAACTTATGGAAAAAATAAATAACCCTTTACCTAAACAAAAACACAGCATACCGGTTTGTTTGTTTAACGCATTAATTTACGTAACGAACCTTTATAATAATCTTAATAAATCAGCTAAATACCTTTAATTATGGCAATCTATAAACTTACCCAGTCCAAACTAACAGCTGTCAAGGACAAACCTTACAAGCTGGAACGTGAGATTCAACGCCTGTTCGAAGAAAATCTTCCTGTCATCATGGGAGTAGAAGTGGTAAAGTCCGAATTTACCATTAAAAACAAGCGCATCGACACACTGGCCTTCGATCCGCAAACAAAAGCATTTATCATCATCGAATACAAGCGCGACCGCAACAGCAGCGTAGTCGACCAGGGATTTACTTACCTCAGCCTGATGCTGCAAAACAAATCCGATTTTGTGCTCGAGTACAACGAATGTAAAGGCAAAACCCTGAAAAGAGATGAGATAGACTGGTCGCAAACACGTGTTGCATTTGTATCTACCGGATTTACCGACAACCAGCGCGAAGCAACCAACTTTAAAGACCTTGCCATCGAACTCTGGGAAATAAAGCGGTACGAAAACGATATTATTTCGATCAATCACATACGCAAAACCCAGGCAGCCGAAAGTATTAAACCCGTTGTGCAGAACAAAAAAGAATTAAAAGCCGTAGCAGAAGAGATAAAAGTCTACACGGAAGACGACCACCTGCAAAACAAATCCGACTCCGTAATCGAACTTTACAATTCGTTTAAAGACTCCATATTAAACCTATCGCCCGACATCGAAATAAAACCACAGAAACTATACATAGCCTTCAAGCACAAAGATAACAACATCAGCGATATCGAAATACAGAAAGGCGGCCTGAAAATATTTATCAATGTAAAATCGGGGCAGCTCGATGATCCTAAGAACCTGGCCAGAGATGTAAACGGTATAGGCCACTGGGGAAACGGAGATTACGAACTCAAGGCAACCGACGATAAAAATATGGAGTACATAATGAGCTTAATAAAACAAGCTATCAGGAATTAATCATCATATAAACACATTTAACACCCTTATTATATCATGACAAAAAACACATTACCAAAATTACTGCTGGCCGCTGTCCTCGTTTGCACAGCCCTTACAGCCACTGCACAAAAGAAAATCAACCTCTTTAACGGCAAAGACCTTTCGAACTGGAACTTCGTAATCGAAAAAGATTCCGAACCTGCCGACAAAGTATACTCCATTGTCGATGGCGTAATCAACATCAAAGGCTCCCCATTGGGATATATGTATACCAAAGAAAAATATGCCGACTTTATACTACATGTAGAGTGGCGCTGGCCGGATGGAGTAGCCTCCAACAGTGGAATCTTCCTGCTGATCGAAGACCCGAAAAATCCTTTCCCCAACGGCATCGAATGCCAGCTACAGGCAGGGAACGCGGGAGATTTTGTGATGCTTGGCGGTTCTGACCTGAAAGAATATACCCTGCCTGCGGGACAGGAACGGCCTAAATTCCCCATCATCCGAAAATGCAACACTTCGAGCGAAAAGCCTGCCGGAGAGTGGAATTCGGCAGACATTTCGGTAAAAGACGGGGTGATCAATGTATATGTGAATGGAGTTCACCAGAATTTTGCCACAAACACCGTCAAGAGCGGACACATCGGATTGCAGAGCGAAGGAAAGGCTGTGCAGTTCAGGAATGTAACACTGATGGAGTGGTGATAAACGGTAAAGGCGATGTGATTTACAACAACTCCCTCATCTCCTTCCACTGATAAATCTTTAGTCTGCCGGCTTCTTTGCCGGCAGCATTGTTCATAGCCTTGGCAATATTACGGGCATCCATCCCCTTGTAACGGTTTAACCCGCCGATAAGCAACGGATTGATCACTCGCCACAGGCCGATCAGTACTCTCTCCATCGGGCGCTTTTCTTTACGCTTACCCAGAATCATCGACGGGCGGAATATATGCACATGCTCCATGCCGAGGGCAATTACATCACGCTCGGCCTCACCTTTCGTTTTTATATAAGTCACCTTAGAGTTTGGATTTGCACCTATGGCAGTGACCATAAATACAGAGGTTGCACCGTTGTCGCGCGTCAGGCGGGTAGCAAGTACAGGGTAGTCATGATCTACCTGATAATACTCTTTGGCATCGGGTGTTTTCTTCTGAGTAGTTCCGAGCGTGATAAACACATCGTCGGCCACAAGCTGGTCTTTCAGCGAAGGGAGCGAATGATAATCGCCGATAAGCGTTACCAGTTTGGGATGCTTCACCGTGACGGGTTTTCTTACCACGATGGTTACCCGGTCGTAAGCCGGATTGGCAAGTAAGTTGTTGAGCAGGTGCGAACCTATAAATCCGCTGGCTCCAAACAGAATGGCTTTTTTCATAATGGGTTGTTATTTTGAATATATATGATTTTAATTCGATTATATTTTGAAGTTCACTCCATTATTGCTGTAAAATGCCGTAATTTCGGAGGGTTACTACAAAGATAACATTTTCAAAGAACATTGTATTTTTCTGTTTGGTTCATGTTATTTCCTTTTGATCATTTTACTAGGAAAGCAAGTAGAATGAAATTAATTCTATATATTTTAGTAAAATGTTTTCTGCAATAAATTAATATAGTTGCAAAAAGGTCACAAGATTTGTATATTTGAATGATTAATAATTACAAGATGTATGAAAGACTCAAAATTACGTCGTGAGGCATTATGGGGTGTGTACGATAAAAGATGTGCTTATTGCGAAGAGACTACTGAATTTCGTAATATAACTACTGAACATATAATTCCTAAAAGTACTAAGGAGGAAGTACTTAAGCAGAAAATCCAGGAATATGGCTTGGATAAAGATTTCCATGTAAACGATCTCAGTAATCTCTTACCTGCTTGCCCCCGCTGTAATAGTTCAAAAGGAGATAGACCATATAGTGCTAAAGGAGAATATTATTATCTGAACAAAGCTATAAAAGCAAAAGAAAAAGTAGAAAAACGGCTGAAATGGTTGGAAAAAATAAAGAAAAATAAATATCCCAGGACTTATCCTGAACCTTGGGAAACCAAAAGGATAGTAACTTATGATGATCACTTTTTTTACGCTAATAGTTACTCCTATTATACTTCAGATGTATTTATAAGTGGCCATTTACCTTCCAGAAATCAAGAGCAAGGAAGTTGTATTATTAATTTCAGACTCTCTGATACAATTCCGGGGCTCTGTGCAGATGATATTGAATATATGATCAGCAGAAAAGAAAAAGGGACGCTGGAAAAACTATTGTATAGAGGAAAATTAACCCCTTTTGATGAAGAATTAATTATGGTAACGATTGGCAACAGTACAGTATATCTTTTCCCTGAAATATATAATGAATTTATCACAATACTTTCAGACTTTTTAGATACTTATAAAAACTTCCTTCAAACGGAATATATTGACTTCTTGACACTTAATGGATTTGAAAAAAAAGATGCTAAGTATTATGTCCTGATGGAGACTACGCGAGACAAATGGCGAAAACTCCTTGAGTATTCATATCACTATTGTACGAATGCTAATTCTTCTGAGTCCACATTTCGTTTCAGTTACAATAATGACTATATACTTGCTATTGACAAAGAAACTGATGCAATTGCCTTTGAACTCATTCCAGATACGATTCAAAAAACACATTTTAAAGATTTTCAATACCCTGACAATCGGATGCAAATACTTTGGCGCGTACCTTCTACTATGGATCGCAAATACGTATCTACCAATAGAGTATTCACCTTAATGCAAACTTACGAATGGGTACGTTCTATATTAGAGCAGCCACTCAAGCAGAATTCTTCCAAGGTATTCAAGTATCTTAAATGGAAAAAACTCTTACGTATTTAATATAATATTTGTATCTGTATATAAAATAACAAACCTATTTTATTAGTTTAATAATAATCTAATAATATCCAAAGAAACAGTATCTATTCCGGCACCATCATACTTACTAAAAAGTTCCCGTGCATTTGCCCTGCTTGTTTGTATCATGAAATTATCAGAAAATTCTTTCAAACTACTTGTTTTATAGTGGTTTAAAGATAAGAAGGAAACTCCTGTCTTTAGTTCAAATGAGAAAAATTCTCTATTTTGAAATGCAAAGCCTATCTTATAATAATCACTTTTTCCTACTTTAGATAAAAAGATTATCTCCGATTGCTTTAGTTTATTTACAATATCAAGCCTATTGCGATACAAAAACTTATTGCTATTGCGATTTAATTTTAATAAAATATCTGTATAACAATCTATTTTATTAAGAATATCTAATTGGTATTCTGAAAGTTTCAACCATGAAAGTAAATCGACCCCTAGCTTTAATTCTTCCACCAATCTTGTTCTACTTTGATTTACACAACCTGAAAGCAAGATAATTTCCTGTCTTTGTAATATTAAGTACTCCCGTTCTTGCACATCAAGCAACATTGTATTTAATTGTTCGCGACGCCTCTTTATTGTTTTATCTCCACTATAAAAAGAATTTCTGTCATTGTAAAATTGCAACCACCTTTCTATCGCATCCTTTAGTAGACTTCTTTCTTTATCTGTAAGTAAAATATTTTTCATCACTGTATATTTCTTTAATTGGTTAGAATCAAGCAGGGAAATGTTAAGTATTAAACTTTTCAAAGTTAGCAATTTGCCGGGATAATAAAAAGATTATTTTCCATTTCATACCCAATTCCCACCATTTCATACACCCAGCCATACATTTCATAAAATGCAGAGAAAACCCTTCTTTTTATCCGGTCGAAAAAGCATATATTTGTGGTATTAAAACCACGAGAATATGTCGAAATACCTGCTATTGACCAACAGCAATGAAGTAGTCCGCGTGTCGCCCGACCGGATTGTGTACATTCTATCGGACGGCAACTACTCTACCATGACGCTGGTTGACAAAGACGAACACCTGTTCTCCTTCAACCTGGCTGCGTTCGAAAAACTCATCGAACAACAGCTCGGCACGGACGCGCAAACCTTCATCCGCCTGGGCAAAAGCCTCATTATCAACGGCAGGTATATCTATTATGTCAATGTGTCGAAACAACAAATCATACTTTCCGACAGCAGCTTTGCACACAAATTTACGCTGTCCGCTTCGCGCGATGCACTCAAGGCTCTCAAATCGGTATTGGAAGAAAGTATTAAAAGCAGGAGGATCGGAATATGAACATAAAGAACAATAAAAAAGATAACGAAGTATATATACTCGGCTCTGAGGGGGGCGGCAGCCCGAAAAGAAAAATGTCGGCAGCCGTATGGGCGGTGCTCCTTGTACTCTGCCTGCTTATCATCGGCGGAGGTGCATTTCTTTACTTTAGCCCCCGCGAAGAAACAACTACCGACTATTACTTCGAACCCGAAGAAATCACCGCACAAAGCATATCGGTAACCACTACCGACACGCTGAAAAGCACTGTCGAAAAAGGATATATCGAAGTAGTACAGGAAAGTATTAACGACGTACCCCTCACCCTTTACATTCCCCACGGTGCAAATATGTCGCTCACCGTCGGCATGCCCGACCGCAACGACACTTCCCTCATCTTTGCTGCCATGGCGGCAGATATACGCAGGGATAATAAACAGATTGTCGGCGACTTCGTGCTCTCCGGCCAGCGCCTGGCACGCGGAATTGCGAAAAAAGGATTTTGTGCCATCGAAGGCAACAAAATCACAATCGGTGTCGGAGAGTCTACCCCCCTGCTGCAACAGGTGTTGGAGAGTGGCGGCTCCTTCTTCCGGCAATACCCCCTTGTCAACAACGGAGAGTTGGTGGAGAACCGTCCGAAAAACAAATCGGTACGCCGTGCCCTTGCCGTACGCAACGACCGGGTGATGATGGTGCAAAGTGAAAACAAAGAGTCGTTCCACGATTTCTCACAGGCACTTATCGACATCGGTGTAACAGATGCCATCTACCTGGTGGGCGGCGATGCCTACGGCTGGTACTATAAAGATGAAAATACAAGGCAGGACTTTGGCGAACTGAAACCCGACCTGCCCGAAAATATATCTTACATCGTCTGGAAAACAACAGAATAATCACCTTATATAATAGATAGCAGTAATCAAATCGGTAAACGCAATCAGTAAAACGTAATCGGTAAACACAATCAATAGGCTGAACAAATAAAGCCGCCCTGCACCGGGACGCAATATGTCCCGGACAGGAGATGGTATGTCTTTTTTGATGAAACCCGCGCTTCGCAAGGGCTTTGTCAACAGCCACCCTTTTGCCCGGAAATTAATAACTCATAAATATAGAGAAACATGAAAAAGATGAACCTTACTTCCGTATTGGCTGCCCTCACGCTTATTGCTGCCGCTTCGCTGGTGTATGTATCGTGTACCGAAACTGGTAGTTTATTCGATCCCGGCACAGCCTCTCTCCTACCGGACTCTGTTAACGCTATCCCCGCCGCCGTCACCGAAAAAGAAACTGATGAAACAACTGATTATGAAACAACTTTATCCGCACCGCGCAAAACTATCTACCTTACCATTGATGATGCACCGCTTAACGGCAGCCATTATATTGACAGCGTTATCACTGCCGAGAAAGTAAAAGCGGGGATTTTTCTTGTAGGCAACTCCATCGACGGCAGCCACCGTTTCAGGAAATACCACGAACGGCTGAAAAGCAATCCGCATATCGAAATATACAACCACAGCTACTCCCACGCCAAACACAAATATGCCGCTTACTATAAAAACCCTCAGAAGGTGATGGAGGATTTTGAGAAAAACGAGGCCGACTTTGGCATTTCACACAAAGTAGCCCGCCTGCCGGGGCGCAACCTCTGGCAGGTAGGTGAACGAAAAAAGAACTACAGGCAAACGGGTGCAACCGCTGCTGCCCTGCTGACGGACAACGGCTACCGGGTATTCGGCTGGGACATCGAGTGGTGTTACAACTGTAAAGATTACACGCCCGTGCAAACGGTCGACGAACTGGTAGATGAAGTCGAAGCCCTCTTTGCCCGCCCTGCTGCGCTGTTTACCGCCAATCATGTTGTTTTGCTGATGCACGACCAGATGTTCGGCAAATGCAACGATGGTAATGACCTGGGATTGCTGATAAGGCGGCTGAAAGAGTGCGGCTATACATTCGGTCACCTGACGGACTATCCCGTTTCTTCCCACCAGGGTAAACTCCGGTAGCCGAAAAACATACTCCGGTATCTTTTTTTTCCGTTTCGGTAGTAAATTATGCGTCTGATTAAGAGAGAATCTCTATTTTTACACTGTTAAACAAACACCCTTACAACAACATTATATGCGGCAGAAAGCAACACTTTACCAATTAACTTTCAACAAACGGCAGGCACTGTTGTCTTCCATTAGTCTCAGTCTTATCATCAATTCGGTACTTATACTCTGCCTTATCTATATGTCTTTCCGAATCGGTGCCAAGGTCGATATGAAATGGATGGAAATAGTTCGTTACTTTATCATGCTTTTTTTATCTAACGTTATACTCACCTACCTGCTTTATAACATCAACTACCGCATTATCAGGAAAGAAACTAAAAGAAAAAAAACTGTATTTCTTATTATTCTGGCCACACTGTTTACCTGTGGCATGTTCAGCCCCGTACTGTCGCAGATACAGTGGATTATTTTCGACGACTTCAATTTTGAACACAGATTTGAGGTATTTGTCGGTTTCAACCTTCTCAAAGATATTATACTCGGTATACTCGTTTTGTTCGAGATCGGTATACGCCACACCAACTACCGCCGCGAGCAAACGCTTATTGCCAACCAGCAACTCATACAGGAGAATATACGTACACGTTACGAAGCATTGAAAAATCAGCTCGACCCGCACTTCCTGTTCAACTCGCTCAACACCCTGAACGGGCTTATCGGCACTGACGACGAAAAAGCCCACGATTATGTCGACAACCTCTCTTCCATCTTCCGCTACACCCTGCACAGCAAAGCGATATGCAGGCTCAGCGAAGAGATAGAGTTTGCCAACTCATACATCACCCTGCACAAAATAAGGTATGGTGATAATCTGGTGGTACATTACGAGGTAGACGAGAAATATCTCGACTGGTATCTGATGCCGGTAAGCATCCAGTTGCTGGTCGAAAACGCCATCAAGCACAACACCATCAGCAACAAAAAGCCGTTGTTCATCCTCATAAAAACCACCGACCACGACTCTATAATAGTTGAGAATATGATCAACCCCAAACTACAGGGCGGACTCTCGGGTGGCGTGGGGCTTTCGAACCTGGCCGACCGTTACTCCATCCTTTACCACAAATCGATCACCATTACCAACAACGAAGGTGTATTTGCTGTAGAGATACCATTAATCAACGAAATAAACAAATAAAAGATAGTCACCATGAAAGTTGTTATTGTAGAAGATGAGATCATTGCCGCCCAGACGCTCAGCCGTCTTATCGGCGAGGTACAAAGCGATATGCAGATAATAACAGTGCTGCAAACGGTCGAAGAAAGCATCGAATGGTTTCAGTGCAACCCGATGCCTAACCTCGTATTTATGGACATACATCTGGCGGACGGCTCTTCGTTCGAGATTTTCAGGAAGGTGGAGATCACATGCCCCATCATCTTCACCACTGCTTACAATGAGTATGCGCTGGAAGCTTTCGAGGTAAACAGCATCGATTATCTTTTAAAACCGATCAACAAAAAAAGGCTGACGCAGGCCATCAACAAGTTTGGCAATTTCTCTCAGGAAAATGACAATAACGCCCTGATAGCCAATCTGGTTTCGGCCATCAACGAGAAGCAGAACAAGCATAAAACGCATTTCCTTATTCCGCATAAAGACAAACTCATCCCCTTAAAGGTAGAGGATATTGCTTATTTTACTTCGGAATTTAAAATAGCGCGGGTGGTTACATTCGACTCGCAAAGTTACTCATTGGATTATTCGCTGGAGGAACTGATGAAGCACATCAACCCGGAAGAGTTTTTCCGCGTCAACCGCCAGTATATTGTTGCTCATAAGGCCATACGTGATATTTCGATATGGTTCACAGGAAAGCTCTCGGTCAACCTTAGTGTGTCGGTTGCAGAGCGCATCCTGGTGAGCAAGGCGCGGGCGGCTGAGTTTAAGGGGTGGTATACGAGGGGGGTGTGAATGCCAATATCACGGTCTTAAGTATGCTAAACGCCGCAGGTGTAGGATCATGCATAACCGTACGCTGGACGCAGTGCAGCTTACGGACAGGCAGGTAACACTATACACGAACCCCGCAAGGGGTGAGATTATCATGATCACGCCCCTCGCAGGGCTTAGTCTCTTTTGTATCATCATCTATCCGTAAGCTGCGCTCGTACCTCGCTTGCGTATTCTTATGATTTACGCAAGTGAATTCACATAATTTCTTTGATATGGTTGTTTATTTCTAATGACGGCAAACA
>PPYE01584826.1_pt1 | contig 56319 bp, 57 predicted proteins | sample 1559881 | NCBI WGS metagenome assembly PPYE01 (sample SAMN08240022, study PRJNA423297) | Human gut metagenome, whole genome shotgun sequencing project.
ACAAGAAGTATTCATTGAAGAAGTTAATAAGTTACTGGGTTTTTAAAAGTGTTCAATTTCATATTGCAATTTACTAGAATAAATCCGATTATTCCTACTGAAAAGTTTTCATTAGCCCAACCGGAGAAAATTCCCAAGATAAATATAACCAAATACAAAAAATAATTTCTGAAAGTTTCACTATTGCCATCATTTAATCTATAAAATAACATGAAAATTAACGGAATAATAATCGTCCATAGATAATTACCGGCACCGGTTAACCACAGAATATCCTGACCAAAAGCCGGTAAAAATACCCAAATGGAAAAGTTAATGTAGATTAGTATTGGCAAGGACCAATACTTAAGCTTCGTTATATGTGCATAAACCAATAAAAGTAGCACAACATAAATTAACGAATTAGCCACATTAAAAACTGATTTTGGCATACTCAAAAATAATAACGAAAAAAATTCACCCCATACGCGACCACTCCAAGTAAGGTAATAATTCTCTAATGCTTGATACATATCACCCACCGAGTAAATATTAACGGCTGTACCGTATTTCAAATAATCATCAACCACAAATCCGGTTAAACTATTTAATTTGAACATTAATATAAAAATACCAACCAACAAGCCTACAAATGCTATTTTTATTGCTACCGGTGACTTTAAATACTTATACAAAACAAGTTCATCCTTCCATCAATACACTATACTCCACTGATAATATCTTCCCACCATTGGCGGTTATCTAAATACCATTGTATTGTTTTTGTAATGCCGTTGGCAAACTGCGTTTCCGGTAGCCACCCGAGCTCAGTATAAATCTTTGTCGAATCAATAGCATAGCGCAAATCATGGCCCTTACGATCCGCTACATAGGCAATTAAGTCTTCAGATTTACCTAACTCTTTGCAAATCAGTTTTACGATGTCAATATTAGCCATTTCATTATGACCACCAACATTATAGACTTGTCCCTCACGGCCCTTATGAATAATCAAATCAATGGCCTTGCAGTGATCCTTTACATATAACCAATCGCGAATATTTTCACCATCACCATATACCGGTAGCGATTTATTATACAATGCATTAACAATCATAAGCGGAATCAACTTCTCCGGAAATTGATAAGCCCCATAATTATTAGAGCAACGAGAAATCGTCACCGGAAGACCATACGTTCTAAAATATGACAACACTAATAAATCAGCTGCCGCTTTTGAACTACTGTACGGAGAACTTGGTTGTAATGGCGTTGTTTCCGTAAACAGCAAATCCGGTCTTTCCAATGGCAAATCTCCATATACCTCATCGGTCGAAACTTGATGATAACGTTTGATACCATATTTGAGACATGCATCCATCAAGACTGATGGTCCCATAATGTTTGTTTCTAAAAAAACGCCGGGATTATCGATTGATCGATCAACATGAGATTCAGCAGCAAAGTTTACGACTATATCCGGATGTTCTTCTTCAAACAACTGATTGATGGCTTCTCTATCACAGATATCTGCTTTAACAAATCTAAAGTTAGGATTCTCCATTACACTTGCCAAGGTAGATAAATTACCGGCATACGTTAATTTATCTACACAAATGATGCGATAATCCGAGTATTTCTTTAACATATGAAACACAAAATTCGAGCCGATAAAACCAGAGCCGCCGGGAATCATAATAGAATATTTCATAATTTTACCTTAAATTGAAAAAGAGTTATATTGACTATGTATAAATGAAATTTTACCAATTTTTATAACTCTTCTATGTTAATCTGTTCTTATTTTTTCAACAATTTACATCATTCTTGAACCGAACCTAAAAAATACATATAATACATAGATGCAATATTAATTCACGGAACTAATCTTCGTACATAAGGTATTTGTTTTAATAAACACACTACTAATAAACAGACTATATAAGTTAGAACAGGACCACCCAAACGCCAAAATAAATCTTCAGCAGGGATATGAAAATAAGCGGAAAAATTATCTATAAAAAATTTATGCGTTAAGTATATTCCTAAACTGCAAGAAGATAAATATCTTAGTATTTTAGAATACGGGATTAACCAATCATGACTTAAATATTTAATAAATGTAAAAATTGCAATAGCTAATAAAACTGTATGGAATTGTGTATAGCTAAAAAAGGTTCTATCTAAACTTCCATTTTCTATACTTAAATAATATGTTGCAAAATAACGAATTAGGCAAGAAGTAATCCCCAAACCATAAATTATATATCTATATATTTTCACTAACTCAGTATTAAATAATAAATAACCTAATAATACATAGAATATAAGTCAACCACCAGCAAATGGAAAATAAATTGCACCATTATATTCAATCCTAAAAATTGAAAAACTAACGGCAAACAAGACTACGTCAGAATTTTGGTTATGTTAACTAACCTATAGAAAACCATTAAGTAACTTTTAAACTATCTTATATTTTATCTAATAATATTTTTTTAGCTATCCATAGAACTCCCCCAATATAAATAATCGTAGTTCCAAATAAGTCCAAAAAGAATCTTTCATCAATTGATGATAAAAATAAAGGATAAGAAATCGTCGCATATATTAACAACGATGTAATTTTAATATCATTATTATATTTTAAATAATTATAATAATAACTATAAAATGCACCTAATAACCACATAACCCCTAACATACCAACCACCCCAAACGCTTTAATATATCGCCATTCTGCCGTATAAACATTAGTATCAATACCTTCAAAATTAACAAATGGCAAAAATATTTCAACATCTGGCAAATTAAATCCTAAAAAATTAAGATTCCTATAAACACTAACTAGTAAATTAGAACCAATCAAAGAGTTCTCTACCGGTAACTGATGATATATAACATCAAAAGCCGGAACAGATAGACCTAAATAATGCGATAAAATAATAAAAGGTGTCCGAGTACTGCTAGTTACTTTTCCAGATAAATACCCCATTATCAAGAAAAAGGATACAGCCATAATTCCTAATATGCCAAGTATAATGATTGATTTTATACCTGCCTCAAATTTAAATTGATGCTTTTTTAGATAAAGAAAAATTCCAATTACTACAACAAATATAACAAATGACATCATCGCCATGCGTCCCGTTGTAAATATCATAAAAGGAATATAAGTTAAAATAGGCACTAGAAAAAAGAGATTTGATTTTGACCATTTAAAAAATATTAAGTTACTTAAAAATGCATATACATATACTGAAGCAATTGCTAATGCAATATATTGTCGATAATTCATCCATCGACTTAATGAAACTTGCTCAGCTTCAATAGCTGGCCTTACAGTTTTTATAATATTAAATACACCTTCTGTATTTCCAAGTAATATAGATAAGTGAAAGATTTCACGAAAACTAAGCATAGCCAAAATACTCATTATCAAAAAAGCAATGAAAATTAGTTTATCAACTTTATAATATTTAATAGTAAAAACTGGCTGTACGGATTGTCTAAAAAAGGCAATCTTACAAACAGCAACGTTACCACAAGCAAATGCAAGAATCCCCATCAATAATACTATTACACTTGACATTGAAAAAGGTAATTGCCACCGTTCTATGTTTAATGCAGCTAATATAGAACTTAACATCATAGTCGTACTCATTAAAATGCTTGGTTGAAGGACATCCCCTTTAAAAAAATATATTAAACCTATTGATAAAATCAATAACAATACAGATAAAATATACAAAAATCCTGGATCAACCATTTTTTTCATTCCTTATCGAAATTAAAAATACTATCACCGCTCCAATAATAGTTCCTAAAACAGCACCTATAATTCCATACTTTAGTATTATTATGCTTTTATCATTTACTAATAGTTTTGGTTCTAATGTATATGCACTTATTTCTTTAAATTGGCTTTGCGGAGTTATTTTCTCAATCCTCGACTCAGCAAAAGAAATATATTCGTCTAAATATTTAACTCCATATAATTTTATATATTCATAATCTTTTGCATCATCTGCACTTAATGAGAAAATATACTGAATAACTCCAGAATGAATATCAACAACATGAATATGCTTTTGCAACCATTCAACTTTCTGAATTTCTGTTAACTTATCCCAATCTCTATTAATTTTTTTATAATCAAATCTATTTTCTGATTGTTTTAAGAATAAATCAATTTCACTATAACTCTTTAAAAAAGTACCATAATCAAGAGAATTATTAAACATTAATGGCTGATTATACTCAATTTTTATAGTTTTTTCAGTATGAAAGCGTGTACTTTGAAGAACATAATCTGTAAAAAAAGTTTTTTCAATTACTAAACCTAATGAAAAAATAATTGCTAATAGAATGATGTAAATAAACTTACTTTTTAGTGTATCAATAAAAACTCCAAATCTTACACTTTGCATCATGACCTCCGAAAATTTTTATTAAATCTTTTTTAATATATTATTTTTGAAAACATATCCCAAAATAGCAAATGTAATAACCCCTTCAACAATTACCATTATTATAGCAACCCCCTCACCCAGCCAATAAGGAGCTATACAAAACATTAATATGATATCTAAAATAGCCCCCAACACAAGAATATTGCTAAATATCTTTTGATAGCCATAATTCAACAAAACTTGAATTCCAAAAACATTACTTATTGATATTACCAACGGTAATAATGCCAATATTCGCAAAATTACTACGCTTGACTGATATCCCTCACCAAACAACAACTGTACTACACAAGGGGCCAAAAAGATCAAAGATATACTCCCTATCAAACAGCCACCGATATAAACTTTTCCATAAGCTTTTATAAAATTCAAAAAATTATTTTTACCCTCTTGAATTTTTTTACTGGCATAAGGATACACCGCTTGATTAACAGTAAACATAACACCTTTAATACTATCTATTAATTTATTGGCCGCACTAAAATATCCCACTATAGTGTCATTAGAAAAAATACCTAATAAGACTATATTACTAGTTGTATATATGTTTATAGCAATAGTAGAAAGAAAAATATGCCAACCATCATTCATAGTTTTTATTACACCTTTAAACGTTGGCTTTATAAACACAAAACTATATTGTCTTGCTATAATTATATACGAAAGTATTCCTGCTAAGATTAAAGTACTTGACTGAAATAAAGCAGCTAACAAATAATCATCCGGGTTTCGAACAAACAAAAAAAACAAAATAACAGTTGCCAATCTAGCTATTATATTGACAATTGTTATATATCTCATTTGTTGAATCCCCTGAAAAAACCATGTAGGGAAAATAAAATTACCTAATGCTAATAAAAAAACACTCCAATACAAATAAGCATCAAACTTTATTGCCATAAAATCAATGATAAAAATAGAAAAAAAAGAAAATAAAGCTGTTAAAAGAAGAAGTAATGCCTTACAAGTCATAATATTAACAAAAATATCGGCAATTTGATTTTTTTCTCCAGCTCTCGCAATATCCCTAGGGCCAGTCATATTAAAGCCATAGTCCACAATTATAATACAATACTGAACTATTCCTTGCATAAAAGCAATCGCACCAAATTTATCCACGCCTAAAACTCGAACTAAATAAGGTAATAATATAAAATTCAATATGTATTCTGCACCTTTTAAACTTACCAATGAAAAAATATTTTCAAACAACTTATTTATTTTCATAGTTCAATCTCTTAATAATATTTATTTATATTTCTTAAACAAATAGTAAAATTTAAAAATCAATTTCATCAAATATCGGTTTTTAGTTTTCTCTATAATAGCCCCAGATAACCATGGACTATTCTTAATAGAATTTATAGAGTCTTCAAAAGATGAAGCTTTTGAACTTAAAATTAATGGTCGTAACTCATCAAGAATCACCCTATAATCTTTCCATATTTTTATATCTTCTAGAGTTGGTGTAATTGCAAAGTTTTTAAAGTTTTGCAGGGCTATATTGGTACTAATATCTTCATCAATAAATTGATTCATACTAGATTTAAAAAATGACAACGCCCCCCTCTGCAATTCTTGAATATAATACTTTTCGTCAACTTTCCCTCCTCCAATATACTCGAAGTCAGCTAATATTGGTTCCACTTTATTATCTATAACTTGATAACCTTTAACGCTCCCATGCGGAGCAGTGAGAAATATTTCTAAAAACATATAACAAAAACGTAATAGGACCTTATACTGCTTGGTTTTATTGCCTGAGTCAAAAAATATATTTCTAGTTGTATTTTCCTCAATTGCAGAATGCAAATAAAAATAAAAAGGATTTACATCTAAATTCTCTTGTTTTAAATAATATTTTAATGCAAACTCAATGCTACAACCGGCTCCCATGTCAATAATACCAACATTTCCATAAAATTGCTCTTGATAAAAATATGATTGAATAAGTATTGCCTGAGCCTTAGAATCACTGAATATCTGTTCTTTAATAAAATCAAACAAAGATTCTACTCGCTGATCAATTTTCAAAGTATCAATATTAAATCTATCTTGACGAGCCAATTTAAATTTGTCTAACACCACATCATCAATTGTAATGCAAAATCTATCTAACACATATTCTAATGTAAAAGATTTATCCCAAGATTTATAATGTTTCACCATATCGTCAAAAGATTTATCATATTGTAAAATCGGCCTTATTACAGACTTTCTTGAAATATAAAAATATTTTGAATCTATGTTAGGACAATATAAAGAAAAAGCTTTTTTCAAAATGTATCCATCTCGTGAAAAAAAGAAAACTTTTTTTAATTTTTTTTGCTCTACTTGTTGCGCTAACCACTTAGTAAAACCTAATAATAATGGACCAAAAACCTCATATCCTATTTTAAAAATATCATTTTCTTTAATCGGCATATTATTATTAATAAACCGATTTATCCAATTGTAAGTAAAAATTTCCTGACTAAATAAACCCTCTTCATCATAATAAGTGGGAAATAATTCCCCTTCATCAATCAAAAATGCAGATAATCCTTGCATTTTTGCCTTTTTAAAGTCAGCATTTTTGTCATTACCAATATGAAGAACTTGAGATGGTAATAATCTTTCTTTTTCTAAAACCTTCTTAAATAGTAAACCCTGCTCCCATTTTGTAATCCGTTCATCGCACGAAGAGTAAACTATTTTATGATGTAAATAATCGTTTTTCTCTAAAATTTTATTAATATCTGATGCACTAAAGTACATATCAGAAATAATGAGAATAGGTTTTTCTATAGATACGCAATAATTATAAATCTCTTGAAGTTCTTGATTCGCTGTACAAACAAGCAATTCAAGTTCTAACTCCATTTTTTTTATTAAATTTTTTTCACTTTCAATATAACTATCATCAAAATTTTCATAAATTTCATCGATATTTACTTCTCGATAAGTGCATCTTTTTCTCGCATTAGCCTCAGCCGCAATTCGCGAATCGTATATCTTTTTTGATGTTCCTAACAACTTATTAACTTTATACTCTAGCAATCTAAATACATCTTTATTGCTTCCAAGATTTCTTTTTATCAAAGTATCAAACACATCAAATGATATAACATCATGTTTTGAAATTATTAATTTTAGTTTCTCAAGATCCATTTATTTTTTCTCTTTCAAGTAAAAACTCATTATCTTATTAACTTCTGTATCAATATCATAACCGGCTAACCTTAATTCTTTCGAAGTGTCTCTTCTAGTAACAGCACTCTTCTTTAATATTATATCTGCCCAAGTCTTTTTCTCTAATTTCTTATCGATAAAATAACACAAGCCATCTACTAACTTTAATTCTTTGGTTATATTATCCGAAAAAAAACAAGGCAATCCGCTGGCTTGTGATTCTACACCAACAACAGTAAGGCCTTCAAATCTTGAAGGCATTACAAAACAATCCATTGCCTGCATTAACTCAGCCACATCATGTCGTATCCCTAAAAATAAAACGGCATTTTCTAATTTTAATTTTTTGACCTGATTGACCGCATTCTTATAATATGTATCATCCCCTACATAATCACCTATTAATAATAATTTAGCTTTAGATCTTTTATTATGCACTTCATTAAATACATCAATCAAAAATTCGTGATCTTTTTGATACACAAATCTCCCCACATGACCAACAATAAAGTCTTCATCACCAAATTTTAACTCAGAGCGTTTGATTTGTCTTACTTTATCATTAAAAACTATATCTTTTATATTAATAGCATTATGGATAACCGTAAATGGTTGTGTATTCCCAAACATCCACTGCCCTGCTGATTGAGCACAAGCAAAGTAATCAGTTACACTCCACTTCATAAGAATTCGATTGAAGCCTATTAAAACCCGCCTAATTAGACCAATCTTATTTTCAAAGCCACCGTTATGAGAGTGTATAATTCTCACAGGTATTCCCATTATTTTTCCTAGAAATAATGGGAAAATATATTCTAAACTATTAGTATTTAATACAATTGCCTTATAATTTTTTGATTCTTTACGAAGTAATTTTATCCATTGCCAATAGTGATTTAAAGGATTCTTATGTCGCGAACAAACCCCAAAAATCTTTGATCCGGCATTTCTTATTTTATCGGCAAAGACAATATCATATTCATTGGTAATATTTACAAAATCATAAACTACTTTATTTCTATCTAAATGGTCAAATTGCTGCATTAAATATGTTTCAAGACCACCTATATTCCGAGTCATGCCAATTTGTAAAACTTTTACCGGCAATAAATCTTGATTCATTTTAATTATCCTTTAATTTTTGCAAATAAAAATGGAAATTGTCTTTTTATTAATCCAATCATCCGTACAAGCCACAATAACAAAACTCCTTTTTCATCGCGCAACAAAGATATCATTAATTTCTGTTTCTTAGAAATGTTTATAAACTCAACACACTTAAAATAATTATATATTTTACTATCTCTAATTGACGTTAATAACTTTTGAATATTTTCACCTGATTCAATAGCTCGTTGTAGTGTAGAATATACGAACCGAGTATACATCCAAAACAACATACTTTTAGATTCATCATCCATATTTTCAAAACCATTAAAAAATGCTAAGAAACGCTCGATTTTCATTATATGTAAATTATAGTAGTCATCATTCTTTTGTGACGATAAACTATTAGACTCTGTTAATTTAATATAATGATAGCCTGTATAGTCAATACATTTAAATGTATTGACATATCTAAAATACCGCATGTTAAAATCAAAATCTTCATTTACACGATATGAAGGATTTAGTTCAAGTCCATTTTCCTCTATTATTTCACGACGATAAAAACCATTCCATAAATAGCCAAATAATGGCACTAACTCCATTTTTAAAATTTGCTTGGCAATTTCGTTTCGATCTTTATATTCACGAGTTAATAAACTTTGTACTTTAAAAAAATGGTTATTTGAATCTTTTTTAATATATTCTTCAATACAACCATACTTTAAACAATCTATATCGCACTCTCTCAAATGAATATATGCTGTTGCAAGTAAATCTTTATCAACATAATCATCACTATCACAAAATGTTACATATTTCCCTACAACGTATGACAAAGCATAATTTCTTGCCGCTGCAGCCCCGGCATTTCGTTGCATCTGATAAAGTTTAATTCTATTGTCTTTTTTTAAATAAGATTTACAAATATCATAACTATTATCTGTAGATTGATCATCAACTAAAATCAATTCAAAATTTGTATATTCTTGTTCCAATATACTTTCTATCGCCCTTTGCAAAAAAGGTGCAGCATTATAAACTGGCATAATTACACTAAAAAACGGTTCATTAAATTCCATATAATACTTCTCCCATGCATACAACGATAATCAAGTTACTAAAATCTAAAATAGTGTTTAATTTCTTACTTTCCAAATACCTTACGTTTCAAAAAGCTACCGCCTTTTTTGAGCCAATTTTGTTTTTCCATAAAAGAAACATTTTGCTCTTTATAGTTAATCTGATTTTTTTCAAGCCAAACATCTAATAAAATCTCACTGACAAAGCCAAAGATACGAGATTCATATTGATCATAATCAGAAATATCTACTCGTTTTTCCAGTTCAAACAATATATCAAATAGCCATTCACAGTATTGATTGTATAAATCACGACGCATAACAAACATATTAAACATATGAGCCCATGTGCGATTACATACAATTGTAAAGGCTTCCGAATACTCCGGATACATTTCAGCAATAATAGTTTCAGTTACATCTAATCCTTCACTATGATGAGCATGATTATAATGCGAGCGGTTGCTTTCAATATAATAACGGCGTTTATCGGCCACTACAACAGGATATTGCTCTAATAAAGTTTGCCATTGTCCGCTAGTTAAAACTTGCTGCTTCTTGCCTTCAATATTACGAACTTCTTTATTCGTAAAATAGCGACGATAATGTACTAACCCCACATAATCCGCCTCTAAGTTCTTCCATGCCCAATAAAGAGCTGTTAATTCACAATAGTTAGGATTTTTAGCTGATATATTATCACCGGTGTTATCACCAACATACCCTAAATCAGCTTTTCCCTCTCTGCCTACATGTATAGGCATATATACTGAATCACTTGGCATCCAATACAATTTATGTGCCGCCACTAAAATTTTTATTATCGCCACTTACTTCAATTCCTTTTCTACTAAACGCAATGCACTTGCAATTACCTTATCCATATCATAATATACATATTCAGCTAAACGACCGCCAAAAATAACATTAGATTCTTCCTTAGCCTTTAAAGCATATTTAGCATATAAGTCCTGATTTTTTTCATTATTCACAGGATAGTATGCCTCATCGCCCACTTTCCAATCAGCCGGATATTCTTTAGTTACATAAGAAACAGGTTGTGTACCGAATTCAAAGTGTTTATGCTCAATCACACGAGTATAAGGTACATCGGCGGCTGTATAGTTAACTACCGCTACCCCTTGATAATTATCTGTTTCTATTTTTTCGGTTTCAAAACGTAAACCGCGATACTCCAATTGACCGAACTCATAATTATAATATTCGTCAATCGGACCTGTATATATAATCTTATCGGCTAATGCGGATAATTCTTCACGATTCTTAATAAAATCAACACCTAGGCGAACTTCAATACCTTCTAACATATTTTCGATTAACTTGGTATAGCCGCCTTCAGGTATCCCCTGATATCGATCATTAAAGTAGTTATTATCATAAGTATAACGAACTGGCAAACGTTTAATGATAAAAGAAGGGATTTCTGTACAAGGACGGCCCCACTGTTTTTCAGTATAGCCTTTGATAAGCTTTTCATAAATATCGGTGCCAACTAAACTAATAGCCTGTTCTTCCAAATTTTTAGGTGCATCAGTAATTACAGCACGTTGTTTTTCGATAATAGCTTTCGCTTCGTCCGGTGTAGAAATGCCCCACATCTTACTAAACGTATTCATATTAAATGGCAAGTTATACATTTCACCCTTATAATTGGCAACCGGAGAATTTACATAGTTATTAAAAGTAGCAAATTGATTCACATAATCCCATACATGTTTCATCGATGTATGGAAAATATGAGCACCATATACATGAATATTAATGCCGTCTTTATTTTCGCAATACATATTACCACCAATATGATTGCGACGATCAATGACTAATACTTTTTTCCCACGTTTATGTGCTTCATGTGCAAATACAGAACCAAACGGACCTGCCCCAACCATTAAATAATCGTATTTCATACGTATCACTCCTCTATTAATAAGCACCTTTTCGTTGTAATACGGCTGTTACGGTTTTTACTAAATATACAATGTCAATCCAAACTGACCAATTATGTACATACCACGAATCCATCTGAACACGTTCATCATAGGTTGTATCACTACGACCGCTAACTTGCCAAACACCGGTGATTCCCGGTGGCACCAAGTAAAAGTCTTGAATATATTCTCCATATTTCTCTACTTCAGCCTGAACAATCGGTCTTGGTCCTACTAAACTCATTTCCCCTTTTAAAACATTGAGTAATTGAGGTAATTCATCAAGGCTCGTCTTACGCAAAAAGTGACCGATTTTAGTAATACGAGGATCGTTTTTCAATTTAAAATCTCGATTCCATTCTTCCTGTGCTTCCGGATTATCTTTTAAATATTCCTGTAAAGCTTCTTCAGCATTTACTACCATAGAGCGAAACTTATAGCAAGGGAATTCCTTACCATGCTGCCCCACACGTCGATGTGCAAATAAAATAGGTCCGGGATCAGAAATATAAATAAAAGCGGCAATAATGAGTCCTATCGGAAGGAAAACTATCATACCGGCTAACGTTAAAACAGTATCAAATACGCGTTTTAAGAAACGATAATAAGGTCTGGCCAAATTATTTTTAACATTAACCAGAAGCATATTTTCTTCCATTAAACCTTGCACCGACACATTCGCTACCGGTAATCCGATTAGTTCCGGCACGAAAGATACATTTTTGATCAAAATTTCTAAACGGTTAACTAAGGTAATTAATTTGTCCGGCGGTAAGCCCGGTGCACACACGATTACGTGTTGAATCTTTGTCTTAGCTACTATTTCATCAATATCGCAAAAACCTCCCAATAACGGATATTGATCGGTCAGATTTTTACAAACCGGATTATCATCAATAAAACCGACTATTTCATAACGCATAATAGGATGCCGCTCAAAGGATTGTAAAACAAGTTCCGCTGTTTTACCGGCGCCGATAATAATAACCGGAATTTTAAGTATCCCCTTTGCAATAAGTATCCGCTCTAATATATAGCGTCCTAACAATAACATTACAAAGGTAAATACCCACGACCCGATAATAAATAAACGTGACACATCGCCGGCTACATTTGCTGCATACATAAGAAATACTGTGAGCATAACACTAAATGATACGGCTTTAAATAAATTCCGTACTCGATCCCAATACGGCAATGCTATATCATAACAATGGCACAAGCACATCATAAAAAGAAATAACGCCGGAGCTATTAAATAGATATAAATACTGCGAATACTAAAAGTATCCGAAACAGGAGGAAACATCCATAACTTTCGCGCTTCATAAGCAAACGAAATTCCTAATACAATCATAAAATAATCAACAATAAACAGGCATAATGGTAATACATAAGTTGTGTTACGTTTTAACAATGGGATAGAATCTTTCATCACAATAAATCCTTTCAACAAACTTCTTATTATATAACAATGGGTTATTAATTGTTTAGCATAAGGATTTAAAAATTATCTAGATCTAATGATTTCAAATACTTTGTTAGTGCCTCTCCCACGTCTTCATTGCGAAGGCCATATTCAATCATCGCCTGCAGATAACCGAAACGGTTACCGATATCATAACGCTTCCCTTCATAGGCCAAAGCAAATACATCTTCATCAAGCTGAGCAATCGCATCGGTTAATTGTAATTCATTGCCGGCGCCTAGTGGAATATTTTCCAAACAATCAAAAATCTTTGGTGATAATATATAGCGTCCCAAAACGGCTATATTTGACGGAGCCGATTCTTTTTGAGGTTTTTCAACCAAACCATCTACTTTATATACCGTATCTGAAATCGGTGTACCAGAAACGATTCCGTAGGAACTTACCATATCATCCGGAACTCGTTGTGCCCCCAAAACGGTTCCGCCATGTGTATTATATGTATCAATCAATTGTTTCAAACAAGGTTTTTCCGGATTATATACCACATCATCCCCCAATAAAACGGCAAACGGTTCACCGGCACAAAATGCCTTAGCACATAATACGGCATCCCCCAAGCCGCGCGGTGCTTTCTGCCGAATAAAATGTACGCGAATATCTGCTAAGCGGCGTACCATGGCCAATTGCTTCTTTTTCCCCTGTTGTTGCAATAACTGTTCCAATTCAACACTTGTATCAAAGTGATCTTCAATAGCACGTTTATTCCGCCCCGTAATAATCAGAATTTCCTCAATACCGGAATCAACTGCTTCTTCAATAATATATTGAATAGCCGGTGTATCCACAATAGGCAACATTTCTTTTGGTTGTGCCTTAGTTGCCGGTAAAAAACGAGTACCAAATCCTGCTGCCGGAATAACTGCTTTTCTCACACTTTTCATACTACACCTCAAAAACTAACAACTCAACTTGATTTTTATTTTACAAGAAATAAATAAGTACAAAAAATAAATTTATCCGTTTATATTTCCTTTTATTATAACATTTTTATAAAAAAAAGGGTGTAGAAAGTTCACATAATTGTGAATCTCTACACCTTTTTTCTCATATATCTTATTCGTTTGTCTTATGCGTTTTTAGCTACTTCAACGAATTTAGCGAAAGCGGCCATATCGTTAACAGCCAAGTCTGCTAACATTTTACGGTCAACTGCAACGCCTGCTTTAGTTAAGCCGGCGATGAAACGGCTATAGCTCATACCGTTCATGCGGGCAGCCGCATTGATACGGGTAATGAACAATTTACGGAATTCGCGTTTTTTCGCACGACGGTCACGACGAGCATAGTATAATGCTTTCATTACCGTTTCGTTTGCTTTTTTGAACAAACGACTACGTGTACCGCGATAGCCTTTAGCTAATTTTAAGATTTTTTTATGACGTGCATGAGCAGTTACGCCCTTTTTCACTCTAGCCATTGTGTATTTCCTCCATTATCCAGTAATTTTAACTATTAAGCGTATGGTAAACATTTAGCAACGCGTTTGTAATCGGCTTTGCTAACCAAAGTTGCTTTGCGAAGATTGCGTTTACGAGCCGGGGATTTCTTTTCTAAGATGTGGCTCTTGAAAGCTTTCGCACGTTTGAATTCACCGCTACCGGTCGGTACAAAACGTTTAGCCGCTGCACGGCGAGTTTTAATTTTTGGCATGATTAGTTTCCTCCTCAATTATCCTTTTTTTGCTAATATCATCGTCATGTTTCGCCCTTCAAGCTTAGCTGCTTTTTCCACAACTGCCTGTTCTTCCAATTCTTTGGCAAAACGGGTTAATACATTCTGACCCAATTCAGGATGGCTCAATTCTCGGCCACGGAACATGATGGTAACTTTTACTTTGTTACCTTCTGCTAGGAATTTACTAGCATTCTTCATTTTTACATAGAAGTCATGATCTTCAATATGGGGACGAAGCTTTACTTCTTTTAAAGTAAATGTCTTCTGTTTCTTTTTAGCTTCTTTTTCGCGCTTCTGTTGCTCATAGCGATATTTACCGTAGTTCATAATTCGACATACCGGCGGCTTACCGTTCGGTGCCACTTCCACTAAGTCCAATTGATGTTCTTCGGCTAACGCAAGAGCTTCACGAGCCGACATAATACCTAATTGCTCATTATCGGCACTTACCACACGAACTTCACGGGCGCGAATCTCTTCATTAATACGCGGCGTATCTTTGCTAATAATAGTCACCTCCAACAAATTATTTTCTATAATAAAAAAACGGACGGCATAATGCCATCCGTAACTGATTACTAGTTAGATATTCAACCCGTTATTTCGAGACAACAGGTGAGAAGCGGATGGCCTCTACTTCATTCAACTTCATTATGATAACAAATCTAAGAGAGCTTGTCAACTGCAAATCACTCTTTTTATTTTGTCAACTTGGATAGTATATCATACTTTGAGCATTCAGTCAAAGCAACTGCAAGAAATTAAAGTGCCCAATCATCTATACTTACTAAAGAAGCCTTTGCTTAAATCAATACCTTCATCGACTACTTCACAGAGTAATATTCCTTGTACCAAGCAACGAATTTCCCCAAGCCTTCTTCAATCGTCGTTGAAGGTTTGAAATCGAAATCTCGTTCCAATTCGCTTACATCGGCATAGGTCTGATACACATCACCCGGCTGCATCGGCAAAAATTCTTTTTCAGCTGTCTTGCCTAATTGTTGTTCCAATACTTCAATAAAGTGCATAAGCTGTTCCGGTTTATTATTGCCAATGTTATAGACCTTATAGGCATCACCGGCTTCATTTTTAGCCGGTGGATTGCACAACATCCGTTCAATACCTGTTACGATATCATCCACATAGGTAAAATCACGGTACATATCACCTTTATTGTAAATCTGAATCGGTGTACCTTCATTTATTTTATTGGTGAATTTAAAATACGCCATGTCAGGACGACCGTATGGTCCATACACGGTAAAGAATCGCAAGCCCGTAGCCGGAATGCCATACAAATGACTATAAGTATAGGCCATGAGTTCATTTGATTTCTTTGTGGCCGCATACAGACTAATCGGATGATCCACATTATCCGTTGTGGCAAACGGTGTTTTATGCTGATTGCCGTATACCGAGGAACTGGAGGCGAACAACAGATGTTCTACCGGATTATGACGACAAGCTTCCAAAATATTGAAAAAGCCCATCATATTTGATTCCATATAAGCTCGCGGGTTATCAATACTGTAACGAACCCCAGCTTGAGCTGCCAAATTAACTACAATATCCGGTTTGAAGTTTTCAAAAAGACCGGTAACAGCCGCTTCATCGGCTAGGTTTCCCTTTACAAAAGTAAACTCAGGATATGCCTTCAGAATCGCTAAACGGCTTTCTTTTAACGACACATCATAGTAATCGTTCAAATTATCAAAGCCTAATATTGTAGCCCCTTTATCCAGGAGCAATTTTGCCAAATGAAAGCCGATAAACCCGGCCGCCCCGGTAATAAGAACTTTTTTACTTGTATCAAATTCTTTATAGGTAGCCATTGTCGTGCCACAATCCCCTCTCAAATTACTCATTAGTGCCAAACACTAATTTACAATTACATTGCTATAAAATAACCATAGTATCCATTAATCTCTGTCAAATAAATCTCGAGTGTATACTTTCTCTTTAACATCGACCAAATCATCAGACCAACGGTTAGTAATAATAACATCGCTCATCGCTTTAAATTCAGCTAAATCACGAATAACGCGTGAACGGAAGAAGTCATCAGCTTCTAAAGTCGGTTCATACACAACGGCTTCAATCCCTTTAGCTTTAATGCGTTTCATAACGCCTTGAATGGCTGATGCACGGAAGTTATCGGAATCGCTTTTCATCGTCAAACGATATACGCCCACAATCTTCGGCTGCCGTTCAATAATCATATCGGCGATATGATCTTTACGAGTGCGATTGGCTTCCACGATAGCCGATACTAAGTTCTGCGGCACATCATGGTAGTTAGCCAATAGCTGTTTCGTATCTTTCGGCAAACAATAGCCGCCGTAACCGAAAGACGGATTATTATAAAAATCACCGATACGCGGATCCAAGCATACGCCTTTAATAATTTCAGACGTATTTAAATCACGCATTTCCGCATAGGAATCGAGTTCATTGAAGTAAGCTACACGTAATGCCAAATAGGTGTTGGCAAAGAGTTTAATCGCTTCCGCTTCAGTAGAGCCGGTGAAAATAATCGGAATGTCTTTTTTAACAGCTCCTTCAGCCAATAAATCGGCAAATACCTTTGCTCGGTCCGATCGTTCGCCTACAACAATACGAGACGGATATAAATTATCATGCAACGCCTTACCTTCACGTAAAAATTCCGGCGAGAAAATAATATTTTCCGTATTATATTTTTCACGCATCTGAGCCGTATAGCCTACGGGAATTGTTGATTTGATAATCACAACGGCACCCGGATTAATGTCCAACACTTCTTCAATGACCGCTTCAACCGATGAGGTATCAAAGAAATTCTTCTTCGGATCGTAGTTTGTCGGGGTTGAAATGATAACAAAATCTGCCCCGGTAAAAGCTTCTTTAGCATCCAAAGTGGCTTTAAAGTTAATATCATCTCGTTGCAAAAAGTCTGAAATATCCGCATCCACAATCGGCGACTGCCCTTTATTGAGCATATCGACTTTTTCCGGAACAATATCCAGAGCCACCACTTCATGATGTTGTGCTAATAACAAACCATTAGATAAACCTACATAACCGGTTCCGGCGATTGCAATTTTCATCTGCCTCATCCTTTAATTAAAATACTGTCTTTTAATCCTAAATATCGGATTTACTGACTCACAATTCATAACTTAAAACAAGCGGGACTAATTTATCCTGTTAATTCTTCTTGTTGCCACCTAGTTTATAAATCACGCGCAGCACACTGTACCAGAAAATACCTTCCAAAAATTTACCGTAATGCCCCTGTTTCTTCTGGTAATCGCCCCATTGCTGGAAGTCATGATAGTTTTCCGGCTTTTTCACCGGCAAAACATTCGTAATCGTCTCCCATGGTGCCAACGCGTTATATTTACGCCACAAAGCATCAATATCGGTGACCACCATTTGCCATGGTTTACGACGACCGGTCCAATGAGCGATAACCGGTTTGCTGTCAAATTCGGCAGCACCGCCGTACGCATTATAAGCCGCCGGCAAGAAATATAAATCACCGTCGAATACCAAGTTCAATACATCCTGGCTCTGCCCTTTAAAACGGCTTGGCGGTTCATTCTGATAAGCAAAGGCCTTTTCGGTAATTTGATCTGTTTCCCATTGGGTAATATCTATAACCATGACACCGTCATTAAAGTATTTACCGGATTTCAATTTCAAATGACCGGCTCGATACGCAACAGATTCAGGCGTTTCCGATACGGCCCCCATAGCCTTGCCCTGCAAATCCATATTCCATAATTCTTTGAGGGAATCACACACCATGGTGTCCGCATCAAGGTAAATAAACTTATCACTGTATTCCTTAATCACTTTTGGCATGTAGATGCGGGCATAGGTGATTCTGGAAAAGCGCGCCACTTTAATATGAAAGTCGTTGAACGGCGTCATATCGAGTAAGTACACAATGCAATGGCATTGCCACTGTTTGGCCATAGCTTCTATTTTGGCCAAATTTTCCGGACTGTAACCGTCCACAAAAATATGCACCACAAAGTTTTGAGCTTTGTTATTTTCCAGTACCGACACAACCGATACGCCCATGATATGAATAAACCCGTCATTGACATTATAGGCGATGTGATAAGCACCTTCATCCGAACTCGAGTAGTTAAAGTCTATTCGCTCTTTTATAAAATGTTCTATTTGAAAAAAATCTTCTGAAAATGTTTTCATCTGTTTATCCACCTATAGTTTGCCAAAATTTGGCCCAACGAATTCGCATAAGCTGTCTTGTGAGGGATTTCCCCTGCATATCTTTACTCGGCTGCGGCATGACCTCATCATTAAAACGAGTATTTTTTAAGGCCTCATAATATATGCCGTTAAATGCTTTTTCATAAGCAAATTCCCACGGTTTATAGCGACCGGCCCAATGTATTACAGCCGGACTCTTTAAGGCCTCAAATGCTTTTTTACGCCACCTGCCGCTACATAGAATTTTTAGCGGCAACGAAAAAACCGGCGGAATAATATTCCATCGCAACGGTAATTCCTGCCAATTATTTTTAAATACTTTATTCAATCCATCCTGATCATGATGACGGAATTGGTGTGCAGTAATTTCAGTCAACACCTCAGTGCCATAATTTTCAACACGCCACCTGGAAACATCAATCACCATCATACCGGAATTAAAATAATCATCGGACTCGTTAAGACCGATGGATTCGTGTTTTTCACGACGACTGCGTTTTGATGACATAATACCTAAGTCTACCGTCGCCCCCACCGGATGACCATCCAATGATAATTGCCAAAGTTCAGCTACGTCGCCGATGACAACCAAATCGGTATCAAAGTAAATCGCCTTCCGGACGCTGTCCGGTAATAATTTTGGAATCATCAAACGCAAATAAGCCGCCTTGCTGATGTGACCGCTGGTAAACCCTTTGATGGCCTCACCGTCAACCGGTATCAATTGCACACGGCCTTTTAAATCTTTGATTGTTGCTTCGATTTTCTGTTGCTTTATTTCACTTATACCGTCACTTAAGATATACAAAGTCACGCGTTGCGGCTCGGTCGTATGCAATAAGATAGAAGCCGCCGTTACGGCCGCATGCTGTGCATAATTATCATCAGCCGCCAATACTATAGCTATATCGTCCATGCTTATTTTCCCTTTTCCCGTTGCTGCAACTCATATAATTTCACGTATTTCAGCATGGTATAAAATGTGTGCTGATAAGAAGAAAATACGCCCATCCAGCCATCTAAAAAGCCGCCTTTAAAAAGCAATGCCCGCAACCCGCCAATAAAGGAATGTGAAAACGCCTTTCCCAACGAAATGCGTTTGCCCTTGGCGAACTGTTCTTCCGCCCAAATAGTCGTATAATGGTCAGCCTTCTGCAGCCAATGATGCCAACTTTCATAAGAAAAATGCTCTAAAGCACCGTTTAATACTGATTTTGGCAGATTTGTTTCCGGATGTTCATGTACTTTGCCTACCCAGGTAACCGATTCACGCGGAAATAAGCGGTATACAATGTCCGGTGCAAAAATGCCGTGTTTAAAACGATGTCCGTTAAAGACAACCTCCCGTTTTAAGCCATATTCGCCTACACGATTTTCCACAACGATGTATCTGATTTCTCGGCGCATCGTTTCATCCATGCGTTCATCCGCGTCGATATATAACACCCAATCAGCCGAAGTTTGTTCCAATGCGAAGTTTCGCTGTGCCGCAAAATCTTCATCCCAGGCACGATAACGAACTATGGCCCCGTTTTTTTCGGCAATGGCTACCGTATTATCAGTGCTGCCGGAGTCGATAATGAGCACCTCATCCGCACATTGCTTTACATTCTGAATAGCTGCTTCAATATGCTTTTCTTCGTTTTTTGTCAAAATAATGACAGCTAATGAACTCACTGATTCGCCTCCAATTATGCCATATACGTTAACTGTTAAATCATTTTTAAGTTAGTTAAGTACTTCTATTACTTCTACTTTTTTACTCAAGTAAGTAAAGACTATTCAATCAAACTCTTTTGACCGGCTTCGTCTTCTCTGGCCGGCAAGCTTCTATGAGCAATCGCTACGGCAATTTCATTCAAATGTAAAATGCCGACGCCCACATAAATAGCCACGCTGATGTGTTCACGATAACGGGCAATACCGATTTTACCGCCCACATTGAGACCAATTGCCTTACGTTTTAATTGTTCCAATGCTTCTTGAGTAGCACCGATAACGGCCCCTTCGCCAATGTGATTATCAGCTACTACTTTTTGACGCTGAGCCGCTACAACGGCATGTTCTATAATCTTGGGAATGGACTGCACGAATTGACCGCCAAAGTCAACCGCTACGGATCGAATTCCTTTTTCTTGTAATTCTTTGCGTAATTCTTGTTCTTTTTGACGTGATTCCGTAATCGTCAATTGCAAGGCTGCCCGTCCTACCGCAATACTGTTATATTCCATAATAGTCACCTTCCTACCGACCTACCAAATTGTCTCTATTTCAATATTATATCACCGGTTATATTGTTTCACCAACACACATAACACTACCATATCACAAAGAATTTAACCATTAGTGAAGTAACGTACCACTAGATTAGACCTTTAACTTTTAAACAATATCCTACGTATTCATCTAAATTAGTACACTTGGCCTCCCTAAGTTTTTGCCAGAGCATGATTATATCTTCCTTTGTTGAACTGTTTGGTTCAAAAATAGAGAAGTAATCTTTCTTTTTAAATATTTTTATGCCAATTTTTTTCATTGTTTCTTCTAAATTGGGATCATTATATATAGGCACGATAGTATTACCAAACCAATATGATTTCTTAAAATCACCATTGATATAAGCTCTTTTTTGTTCTTCCGTACAATCATCTACATCCAAAATAGGGAATATTTGGCAATTTTTAATTTCGCCTTTTTCAATATTTATATTGCTAAATTGACCTTGTAATGATCTCGGCGTCTTAAAATATCTATTACGTAAATGTCTATCTAAACTAGTCACCTGTATACTTGAACGTCCTTTATCATTCGCAATTATTTTTTGAGATAATCTTAAAGTGCTTCCTATATTATCACATAAACTATATTCAGAGCGACCATGAGCAATAACTATACTCCTTAAATAATTAGGTTCTAACCTTTTATTTCGTCTTGGTGTTTGCTGTTTCCCCATCAGCAACATCACCTCGGTTCAAACTTTGCCAACAATTTTTATTCAATTCTTCAGCAATATCTTCAAAGTCTACATATCCCGTATACGGAATACCGGCATAATCCCCACGTAAATATCTAATTCTCATATTATGGTTTTTCTGAGTACGTTGTTTATAAGAATCCACACTGATAACTTGCTTTTCCCCTTCACTATCCACACTAATAATATAAACATACTTAGGTGCCAACGTTTCCATCAAAATCGTATTGTGTGTAGTAGCAATACATTGCCCTTCCATATGTTCATCCAGATTTTCTATAATAGATGCCATCATAAGATCATGAATGCTACTATCTATTTCATCGATACAAACAATGCCACCTCTAACAGCACTTAACAATAATGGCAATAAATTTACAATTTTTCTTGTCCCTGCAGATTCTTGAATCATAGGAATAGTTAAAACATCGCCATCAACAACTTTTTTTACCATCAATCTATAATCAATGGAATCTCCTCGTTCTTGAATTTCATAGAAAACATCTTCAATATCAGAATAAAGTCCACCCAATACTCGTTTTATAGCCAACTCCCAAGGTTTAAATAAAGGTGCTTGTTCTTTAGGCAATGCTCCTCCAAATAAATTTCCTGGAAACGGAATACTTGAATTACCTTCAATTAAATAACGGCCTTCAAATAACCGCATCATAGAAATACGACGTAAAGAATCTAAAATCATCCAAATTCGATTATTGACATGTTCTTTTAAGTATTCTAGATTCTTTATATTTAATTCATCCGCCAAAATGCTGAATAAAGTATGATTCCCCCAGAACTTTGAGATTATATTTTTTAATTCAGAAATATAGTCTTGTGAAAATATAGCCCTACTCAAAAACACCGAATCCTTTGATATTTTAAATACAACACCACTTCGTTTATTTAGCAGACTATATAACTCTTCTTCTATAATCTTACCATTTTGTATAACTATTTTATAATTGCCATCAAAGGTATCTAATTTAAAGCCTATATTGATAGCCATAGGGGCAGTTGTTCCAATACGTTTATTTTCTTCAAACAGTTTTCCTAATGATATATTTTGTTGCTGAACTAATTGAAGTAATATATTCCGTTTTACATCTTCTCCTTCCCCTAACGATTCAATGTTATCCATAATATCTTTGGAAAATTTATGAAAATTCAATGTTTCAAAAGTTTGCTTTAAAAAAACTACCGACTCCATAATGTTAGTTTTACCAACACCGTTTTCGCCATAAATAAATGCAAGTTTTTTAGGATCTCCTTTACTATCTCTTAAGTCAATAAATATGTATTTAAATGACTTAAAGTTCTCTAGCTCCAAGAAAGTAATCATATTATCACCCCTTTATGTTATAAATTGTAACATAATTTAACATTAATATCTATGAAATGTAAACATAATGTTAAATGAATGATAAATAAATGTTAAGTTTGATGTTAACACAATGTTAAATTATATAATGCAAAAAAAGGCACGAGATTTTCATCTCGTACCTTTTATTCTCTCTATATGCAGTTCAAACTCTCTTAAAGTTTCTAAAGCTTTTAAAATCTGTACGGTTCCAAAGCCCCTACGACTTCATTCACATGGTTCAAGCCGGTTGCTTCGCAGTACTCATGCATTTCGCGAGCAATGTTACCGATAGCACATGGATCAACCATGGTTGCCGTACCGACGGATACGATGTCCGCACCGGCCAACATGAATTCGATGGCGTCGGTACCCGTCATGATACCGCCCATGCCCATAATCGGTAAATCAATAGCCTGAGCCACTTGATGTACTAGACGAAGAGCAATCGGTTTAACGGCCGGACCGGATAAACCGCCGTACAAGTTACCAAGTACAGGACGACGTGTTTTAATGTCAATCGCCATGCCGAGCAAGGTATTAATCAAACATAAACCGTCAGCACCGGCTTCTTTAACGGCTGTAGCAATTTCTACGATGTCCGTTACATTCGGCGATAATTTCATGATTACCGGTAAATCCGTGTTTTCACGAACTGTCTTACATACGGCTGCCGCCGATTCGGCGGACACACCAAACGCCATGCCGCCGTTTTTAACATTCGGACAGCTAATATTAACTTCGAGGCCCACAACGCCCGGCACAGACAAAGTCTTAGCCATAAAGGCGTAGCCTTCTACGTCTGCGGCCGAAATATTGGCCAAAATCGGCACATTATACTGTTTCAATTCCGGTAAAATATCACGTACAAACGCTTCCGCACCGGGGTTTTCCAAACCGATACAGTTCAATACACCGGACGGTGTTTCGGCAATACGGGTGCCCGGATTACCGTTGCGCGGTGTCGGCGTCAAGCCTTTTACCGAAATGGCACCCACTTCGTTGCTGAGGTCAAGATAATCGGCATATTCGAAACCGAAACCGAAAGTGCCCGAGGCGGCTACAATCGGATTTTTCATCTTAATACCGCAGAACTCAACGGCTAAGTCCTTATAGGAAGGCTTTTTACCGTTTAAATCTTTGCTGTGATCCATCCCTATATAGTCTTTTTCACCGTGTAAATTGCCGTCAGCAGCATGATTACCATGCATCTTAATATCTGAGGTATTACTCATTGAAAAACACCTCCTCAGCGGCAAATACAGGGCCGTCCTTACATACTTTATAGCGTTTACCACCACGACCGTTGCAGCCGCAGCCTAAGCAGCCGCCGGTACCGCAACCCATGCGTTCTTCCAAGGACACTTGGCAAGGCACACTGAATTCGGATGCCACTTTCGCAACACCTTTCATCATCGGGGTCGGACCGCATGTTAATACACTCGTGAAACCGATATTGGCTACTTTTTCAGAAGCTTCGTGAGCCCCTACAGCTTCATTCACAGCACTATCGGCAACTTCAGCGCCTGCAACAGTATCGCCGGCTACTTTACCATGCAAGAATGGTGTTAACTGACGAGTAACTTCGCCGCGTTCGGACTGAATAAGTTCCGGCATAATGGCTGTCGGGAACCCTTTCGTACCAACGGAGCCGTCATCGGTCGTCACATAAACCGGCACGTCATAGGCTTTGAACAAATCGGCCCAGAAGGTTTCCGATTCATTGCGAAAACCGAGCACAACAGTTGCTTTTTTAGCTGCTACCGGTTTAATGACCGTTTCGTCTTCTTCATTCGTGTAACGCGTTGTATCTTCAATTTCATTCAATTTTGACGCAATGCAGAGCATCGGTGCAATACCGACACCGCCGCCCACGAGGAGCATGTTGTCGGTCATTTCAAAACGACTGCCCAAAGGTCCCAAACAATCAAGGGTATCCCCTTCTTTGAGGTGCGTCATAATGTCCGTACCGGTCCCCACTACGCGATACAAGAGCGTAATGGTGCCTTCAATTTTATCAAAACCGGCATAACTGATGGGACGGCGCAATAAAGGCGCCGTGCCGCCGGTTACACGTACATTACAAAATTGGCCTACTTCCGCTTCAGCGGCCTGTTTCGGTGCATACAGATCCATAATCCATACATCGGCACCAATTTGCTCATTGCGGAGCACTCGCGCCATTTCTACATAACCGCTCATTGCGTGTATCACTCCATCTCAAAATCTTGTAACGCTTCGACTTCAATCTTAATTTCTTCATTAGCTCGACCGGCTACTACACGCAATACTTCACGTGCCGTATCCAAGGAGGTCAAGCAAGGTGTACCCATTTCAACGGCCAAACGACGAAGTTGGAAACCTTCGCGTTCAGGGCGTTTACCATAGGTCAAGGTGTTCAACATCAAGTCAACTTCACCGCGACGGATCAAGTCGGCACAGTTGTTTTCACCTTCGTGAATCTTATTGACAATTACACATGGAATACCATGTTCTTCAAAATATTTGCCCGTACCGCCGGTTGCCTGGATGTGGTAACCGAGGTCGATAAAGCCTTTCGCAAGACGTGCTGCTTCTTCTTTATCGCGGTCCGCTACGGTCATGAGGATATGGCCTTTTTCAGGAATACGCATGTTGGCACCATGAATGGCTTTGAACAAGGCTTCCGAATAAGTGCGGCCGATACCCATAACTTCACCGGTGGATTTCATTTCAGGTCCCAAAGCGATTTCTACGAGACCCATTTTGGAGAATGAGAATACCGGCGCTTTAACGGCAACATAATCTTTAGCCGGAACCAAACCGGTCGGTAAGCCCATAGACTTAATCGTTTCACCGAGAGCAATGCGTGTCGCATATTCAATCATGTTGATGCCCGTAACTTTACTGATGAACGGTACGGTACGGCTGGAACGTGGGTTAACTTCGATAACATTGAGTTCACCGTTAGCTACGATGTACTGAATATTTACGATACCTTTTACATTTAAGCCGCGTGCAATACGCTGCGTATAATCAACGATTTGGTTCGTAATTTCTTCGGATAAATGTTGAGCCGGATATACGGCAATGGAGTCACCGGAGTGAACGCCGGCGCGTTCGATTTGTTCCATGATGCCCGGAATACATACGTCTTCACCGTCGGCGATGGCGTCAACTTCCACTTCCATGCCCACCATGTAGCGGTCGATAAGTACCGGATGGTCTTTGGATGCCACTACCGCTTCTTTCATGTACACGTCAAGTTCTTGGTCATTGTACACGATTTCCATAGCACGGCCGCCGAGTACGTAAGACGGACGAACGATGAGCGGATAGGATAAACGCTGAGCCGCTGCCAACGCTTCTTCATGGCTCGTTACCAACGCCCCTACCGGACGCGGAATACCGAGTTCAGCCAACAAAGCATCGAAACGTTCACGGTCTTCCGCCATGTCGATGCTGTCTACGGACGTACCGAGGATTTTTACACCCCGTTCTGCGAGAGGACCGGCCAAGTTAATAGCTGTCTGACCGCCGAACTGAGCGATAACGCCGATTGGGTTTTCTTTGCGGATAACTTCCATAACATCTTCCACGGTGAGTGGTTCGAAGTACAAGCTGTCCGATGTATCAAAGTCCGTACTTACTGTTTCCGGATTGTTATTGATGATAATAGACTGTTTGCCGGCTTTACGAAGCGCCCAGGAAGAGTGAACGGAGCAATAGTCGAATTCAACGCCCTGGCCGATACGAATCGGACCGGAACCGAGTACGATAACGCTGTTTTCACCGCGCGGTACTACTTCGTCTTCCATAGCATAAGCACTGTAGTAATAAGGCGTGTGTGCTTCAAATTCAGCTGCACAAGTATCTACATATTTGTAAGTCGGGAACAACTTCATTTCCTGACGTTTTGCCAACACATCGTCAGCCGTTACATTGGCATAGCGGGCAATAACTTTATCCGGCATGCTGTAACGTTTTGCCTGGCGAAGATTGTCTTCCGTAATACCTTCGGAAGCCAATTTCTTTTCTAAAGTTACGATGTTCTTAATCTTGTTGATGAAGAACATGTCGATTTTCGTAATAAAGTGGATTTTTTCCACACTGATGCCCGCACGAAGAGCCTGAGCCACTACGTAAATACGTTCATCATCTACCAAACGAAGGCGTTCAATCAATTGTTCAGGTGTTTCATGAGCAATTTTCTTGAGTTCAATATGGTCAAGACCGATTTCCAAGGAACGAATAGCTTTTAATAAGGAGCCTTCCAAAGTACGGTCGATAGCCATAACTTCGCCGGTTGCTTTCATCTGAGTACCCAAGGTACGGTCAGCCAAGTTGAATTTTTCAAAAGGCCAACGTGGGAACTTAGTTACCACATAGTCAAGGGACGGTTCGAAGCAAGCTTTCGTTTCACCGGTTACGGCGTTAGTAATGCTGTCCAAAGTCATACCGAGGGCTACTTTAGCCGCTACTTTAGCAATCGGATACCCCGTCGCTTTTGAAGCCAACGCAGACGAACGGGATACACGCGGGTTAACTTCGATTACATAATATTGGTTGCTGTACGGATCCAAGGCATACTGTACGTTACAACCACCTTCGATTTCGAGGTACCGAATGATGTCAACCGATGCGGTACGAAGCATTTGGTATTGAATATCGTTCAAAGTCTGGCTTGGTGCCACAACGATGGAGTCCCCTGTGTGAACGCCAACCGGGTCGATATTTTCCATGTTACATACGATAATGCAGTTGTCCGCACTGTCGCGCATAACTTCGTATTCCACTTCTTTCCAGCCTGCTACGGAGCGTTCTACGAGAATCTGATGAATCGGGCTGAGTTTGATACCGCGAAGGGCAATCATGTACATTTCTTCTTCATTGGCTGCAATGCCGCCGCCCGTACCGCCTAAGGTATAAGCCGGACGAATGATGATCGGATAACCGATTTTATTGGCAAATTCAACGGCTTTATCTACGTCGCTGAAAATATCACTTTCCGGTACCGGCTGGTTAATGCGTTCCATAGCTTCTTTGAAAAGCTCACGGTCTTCCGCCTGTTTAATAGCCGCCAAAGTGGTACCTAAAAGTTTTACGCCGTATTTTTCAAGAACGCCCGCTTCGGATAATTCCACCGCCATGTTGAGACCTACCTGGCCGCCCAAAGTGGCAAGCAAGCCGTAAGGACGTTCTTTACGGATAACTTCCGTTACAAATTCCAAACTGATTGGTTCAATATATACGCGGTCCGCAATGTCGCGGTCCGTCATGATTGTTGCCGGGTTGGAGTTTACGAGCACTACTTCATAGCCTTCTTCGCGAAGGGAGCGGCAAGCCTGGGTACCGGCATAGTCAAATTCTGCTGCCTGGCCGATAATAATCGGGCCCGATCCGATAACGAGTATCTTTTTATTTTCCATTGTCATTGGTCAGCCCTTTCTATTTATATTCTTTCATCATTGCTTTGAATTCATCGAACAAGTACAGATTGTCAGTCGGTCCCGGCGATGCTTCCGGATGATATTGTACCGACATGATTGGCAAGCTGTTGTGGCGCATACCTTCCACGGTGTTATCGTTCACACTGCGATGGGTAATCGTGATATCAGCGTCTTTTAAGCTGTTTTCATCTACCGCAAAGCCGTGGTTCTGGGAGGTAATGTACACGCGGCCGGTGCGAAGGTCTTTAACCGGATGGTTGGACCCGCGATGGCCGAAACGTAATTTATAAGTGGAGCCGCCAAACGCTAAGGACAATACTTGGTGACCCATGCAAATACCGAAAATCGGTTTCTTACCGAGTAATTTTTTAATTTCTTCAACGGCGTAGCCGAGGTCCGAAGGGTCCCCCGGTCCATTGGATAAGAAAATGCCGTCCGGATTGACTGCCAATACCTCTTCCGCCTTGATGTCAGCCGGGAAAATGGACAAGCGGCAGCCGCTCGCTTCGAGGGATTTCAAGATATTTTCTTTAACCCCAAAGTCATATACGGCTACATGGTATTCGGCGTTTTCATTACCGCGGAAACCTTGCCACTTGGTCGTTACCTGCATAACCTGGTCGGTCGGCAAATCCTGTTTTAACAACGTATCAATGCGTTCCTGCGGCGTATTTACCGGACAGATAACGCCTTTCATAACACCGTGGTTACGGATGTTACGAGTAATGGCGCGGGTATCTACATCATAGAGACAAGGTACGCCGTACGCACGTAAATATTCTTCAAATAAGCCTTCATTTTGCCAATTGCTTGGGAAGGTACAAAGTTCGCCCACAATCATACCGCGGCAATATGGTTTCGGTGCCTGCGCAATATCGCGGAACACGCCATAGTTGCCGATGAGCGGATAGGTCAATGTGATAATTTGATCGGCGTACGAAGGGTCGGTCAAAATTTCCTGATAACCGGTCATACCGGTGTTAAATACAACTTCGCCGAGGATTGGTCTTGCTCCCAAGAGCTTACCTTCGTATACGGAGCCATCTTGTAGTACTAATTTGCCTTTCACTGAGTCACAACTCCCTCTTTCATCACAATATTACCATCTACAACCGTTAATTTGGCTTTGCCTGTTAAGGTCATGCCGTCAAACGGACTCGTCTTACCTTTAGTATAGAATAAATTGCGGTCTACCGTCCACTCTTCATCGGTGCTGAAAACGGTAATATCGGCGGTTTTGCCCACTTCTAAAACGCCCGCATCAACGCCCATGATTTCGGCCGGACGAACGCTCATGAGATTTACAATTTCATCCAAGGTCAAAATGCCTGTTTTGTAAGTATGTGTCAAAACAGCTGCCAAGGATGTTTCAAGACCGCTGAAACCATTCGGTGCACAGCAGAATTCCACGTCTTTTTCTTCTTCCGCATGCGGTGCATGGTCCGTAATAATGGCGTCGATTGTGCCATCTTTCACGCCTTCCAAAAGGGCTTGACGATGGTCTTCGGAACGAATCGGCGGCGCCATTTTGAAAGCCGGATTATATTCACGCAAGAATTCATCGGTAAAAGATAAATGCTGCGCTGTTACTTCGCAAGTTACCTTAATACCTTTCTCTTTAGCGGCACGGATTTGGTCTACCGTATCTTTACTGCTTACGTGAGCGATATGAATGTGACCGCCGGTCATCTGTGCTAAGAGAAGGTCACGAGCTACAGCCATGTCTTCTGCTACGGCCGGACGACCTTTAACCCCCATTTCATAAGCTACGAATCCTTCGTGCATATGACCTTCATGAGTAAGACTTACTTCTTCGGCGTGGTCGATTACCGGTTTGTTGAACATGCTGGAGTATTCCAAAGCACGGCGCATGAAAGCGGCGCTTTCTACATAGTGACCGTCATCGGAGAAACCGACAACACCGGCTTCCGCCATGTCGCCCATTTCTGCCAGTTCTTTACCTTCAAGGTTTTTACTTACGGCACCGATAAATTCAACTTTTACAAGGCCGGTAAGTTCAGCCTGTTTTTGCAAACCGCGAACCAAAGCGGCATTATCTACTACCGGTTTGGTGTTAGCCATGGTAGCGATACGGGTAAAACCGCCGGCAGCTGCTGCCTGCGTACCGCTGTGGAAGTCTTCTTTCGCTTCCTGACCCGGTTCACGCAAATGCGTATGCATGTCGATGAGACCCGGTGTTACGATAAGGCCGGTTGCATCATATACATCAGCGCCGTCAGCACTTAAATTCTGACCGATTGCGGCAATCTTGCCGTCTTTCACCAAAATATCGGCTACTTCATGTTGTTGTTTTTTCGGATTTACAATGGTTCCACCCTTAATCAGCAAGTTCACTGCCGTCACCTCCTACAATCGTTAAGTATAATACAGCCATACGTACCGCTACGCCGTTGCGTACCTGTTCCTGAATGGCCGATTCATCGCTGTAAGCCACATCGTGAGCAATTTCAAGACCACGATTCATAGGCCCCGGATGCATAACCATCACATCGTCTTTGGCCAAGGCCAACACATTTTTATTGATACCGAAGATGCGTGCATATTCACGATTCGTCGGATATAAAGCAGAGTTAATACGTTCTAACTGAATGCGCAATACGTTGATTACGTCGGCGTCTTTAACCGCTTCACGCACATCGTAGTGAATGGTTACACCCATTTTGGCAAGTTCCGGATAAAGCAAAGTGCGCGGACCAACCAAGTGAACATCGGCGCCCATTTTGGTAAAACCGTAAATATCGCTGCGCGCTACACGGCTGTGCATGATGTCGCCGGCAATAACAATTTTTTTACCTTCCAAAGTGCCTTTGCGTTCGATAATGGAGTACATATCGAGCAAAGCTTGGGTCGGATGTTCATGTGCACCGTCACCGGCGTTGATGATAATCGGATCCACCACTTTAGTAGCGTATAACGGGGACCCTTCCGCACTGTGACGCATTACGATGGCGTCGGTACCCATGTACGATACGGTAAGCAAAGTATCGCGGAAACTTTCACCTTTCGCCATGGAGCTACCGCTCTTCGTAATATTAATAACGTCGGCACCCAAGTATTTCCCAGCTAATTCGAAGGAACTGCGCGTGCGCGTACTGTTTTCCATGAATAAGTTGATGATGGATTTGCCTTTTAACAAAGGATATTTCTTATCATCCGATAAGACGATTTTCTTCATTTTCTTGGCTACGCGTAATATAAGTTCAATTTCTTCCTTTGTAGCATGCTGTAAACCCAGCAAATGCTTGCCTTTCAAACTTACTTCTCCCATTGTCAGCCTCCTTAACTGAGATTCTCGGTTTATATAACAAAAAAAGACCTCTTGCCTGTGGCAAAAGGTCTATAGCAGACTTAGTGATACACCTATAGCAATATAACGATACAGGTGCCTACCATATCCTTTACTAGCCTCACAGGACTAACTTAAAAGGTAAATTGTGTGAAACGAACGGTCTCTCGTACCGCCCTTCTGTTTCTTCTTTTTATATTTTACCCGTCTGAAGTTAGCCTGTCAAGGTTAGTATTATGAAGTTCCGTTTATCAAAAAGTCATATCAATTAGAACTTAATTTCAGCCCCTACGCGCCATACACGGCCATACATGTTGAGGTCTTCCACATCCTTATCGAGGATGTTGTTTACTGCCACGAAGGCTGAGAAGTTTTCATTAAAATTACGGGTTACCGCCGCATTCAAGGTGTTGAAGGAATACAAATCGTAATTGGTGCTGCTGCGACCGCTCGCATTATACGCATAATCATGAGTAAAGCTGTTCCAAATTACACCGCTATAACCGGTCTTTTTATGATCATCGTAAACGAGCTGAACGGTGGTAATGGATTTGGCACGATTAAGTAACCGCGTATCCGTTGTCTTATCCTTCGCATCGATGTAGTTGTAGGTTGCTTTGAGGCTCAAACGGTCGCTCAATTTATGACCGGCTGTCAATTCGATACCGTTAATCTGTGCCTTATTCACGTTCACATACTGTGCATGGTAAACGCCGGTAGCCGCATCACGCCACTGATTGTAGTTGATGAGATTGGACACCTTATTGTTGTAGTATGTAATCTTACCAAAGGATTTACCGTGTTCCCCTTCCAATGAGAAGTCAAAGTTCGTGGATTTTTCCGGTTCTAAGTCAGGATTACCTACCACGTTAACCATGATTGGCCCCGGACTGTGCCACATATCCATGTAGAGTTCGGATACGGTTGGTGCTTTATAGCCCTTACCGTAATTGGCTTTGAAACGAAGATTATCCTTAATGCTGTAATTCAAACCGATATGCGGTGATACATTAGATCCGAAGGAGCTGTTGTGCTCATAGCGAACCGAAGGCTGAAGCATAAATTTATCCGTTACTTGCCATGTATCTTCTACAAAACCGGCATAGGAATTAACTGTATGGGCTTCTTGCGTTTTCACACCATTCGCATAGGCTTGGCCACCCAAACGAGTGCCGGAATAGTACACTTTGCGATATTCGCCGCCAAAGGTCAAGGTATGCGCATCATTGAGGTACATGGTATTCTGTGCATCCGTTACCCATGTGTAATACTTGGCTCGGTCATAATCGGAGCTCGGATACATTTTTTCCATCATGGCCTGTGCTACTTTGCTGAAACGACCTAAGAAAGAAAAGTCTACATTGTTGCTCATATCATAATCTTTTTTCAGCTGATTATAATAGGTGCGTACTTGGTAATCGTTCTTTTCCGTGGAGCCCGTATAAGTGGCACTCAAACCATAGCCCGTATTGTTGTAATGCTCTACCTTGTCTTTTTGCTGGTCATAGGCCATCCCGCGATTAAGTCCCTGCACATCAGCCAGCTCCGTACGAAGCTTTTCTTTGAAGTAATTAGCATCCAAACGGAGTTTATTCTTGTTAGCATTTTCAAAATCATAGGTAGCGCTGATATCAAAATTCTGACGATTGCCGAACATGTAGCGGTTGTAGCCTTCACTCCCCACTTTAGTGGCTAATGCTTCAGTTACGGTTAAAATATTCTGCGGACGTACCTTCGTAAATTGAGCGCCGGTAGTCAAATTCCAACGCCCCTGTTTACCGGAATCATAGCGATAATAATTATTCTGCTGCTTGGTGCCCGTATTAACGCCAACTGTTACGCCTTCTTTGTCCGGCAACTTGGTAATAATATTAATAACACCGCCCATAGCATCAGAACCATAAAGCGAGCTCGTAGCGCCGCGTACGATTTCTACGCGCTCTACTGTATCAAGACTCATGCGGCCCAAAGTATACACATTGGCCGTGCTGTCCGTATCTTCACCGGCAATGCGCTTACCGTCCACCAAAATGAGAGTATGTTTCGTGTCCATACCGCGGAGCATTACTTGGTTACCGGTCATGGCCGATTCAGCAAGACTCACATTATCTGCGAGCTGCAAGGCGGACACAAGGTCGGTAGCGCCCATGCGTTTCATATCTTCAGCTGTAACTACTTCAACCGCCTGCGGGGCCGTTTTCACAGTTTCCTCCGTCTTCGACGCCGTTACCACTACCATATCGGTGGCAAGATCCGCTGCCTGTACGCCGTATACAGGTGCTAATAAAACAGCCAATGTCATGGCATGCAACACAAGTTCTTTGGATTTTACTCTTTTCATCTCTAAACACCTCTAAATAACACAAAAAACACAAATCAACACGTTTCACAATTGCACATTACAAATCCCTAATTATATCCAGAACTTACCTTTATTTTTTGAAAAAATCTATGCATAAAAAATGACATAATAAGAGGACCTACCTGCACCAATACCCTACTGAAAACCGCTTGTGCCCCTATGCGCATCAACGACGGTTTAATTTGTGATATTCAGTGTTCGATAGGTCCTTACCTATTATGTCAATTTATTACACGCTATATGTATTCATTATTATGCTATGCTTAGCATATCCATAATGCCCTCACGATTCAAATCTACACACTGTACTTGAATCGTATTTACAACTTGGACGGCTTGCCGTATTAACCTAATTTTGCCAAAACTTCTTTAGCAAATGCCGCTGCATTGGCTAAATCATTTGCATCCGGATGAGATGCCGCTTGTTTATGACGTTCTTCGCGTTCGGCACTACGTCCGTGTGGATGACCATCCGGGAAGATTTTGAACATCATTTCAATGACTTTCGGATCTACTTTGCCTTGGCACATGAAAGTCCCTAAAGGTTCCTGACCGTTTGGCAAAAGACCGGTAGCGGCTACCATAGTCTCTTTGGCATGCGGCATCATAGGCGGTACACCTAAGGTAGCAAATAAAGCTACTTTTTCATTATCAATGCGTTTAAGCACTGCCTGAGCTGCTTTATCCGCATTCCCCTGGTCAGCCCAAAAGCCCATGAATACTACATCATATTGGCTTAAGTCAGCCGGAGCTTCATTAACCGGCACACATGGCGTACCTTCCGGCAAAACGCCCACAATTGCTTCGGCTACTTGTTTGGTATTCCCGGTGCGGGATGAATAAATAACAATGCTGTTCATCGAATGACTCCTTTCAGCTTATGAGAATAATTAAATTGGCTATGAGTAATATAACGCTAATATTGATTATGCCTTTATATCTAAAGAGTATATTTCTTACAGCCTTATTTTTTATTTCCTGTTTCATAGGGCACACAGATGGTATGTGTCTCACCGTCTATGTCAAGTTTGGTAAATACCATATTGACTTCATATAAATTGCTGAGAACTGTTTCCGTAAAAATCTCGTCTGCCGGACCGTCGGCCACGATTTGCCCTTTTTTCACTGCAATAAGACGATCGCTGTAATGAGCGGCATGGTTCAAATCATGGAGCACCATGATTATCGTAATACCTCGCGTGTGATGAAGTTTTTCTACCAACTTCATCAGTTCCAGCTGATACCGCACATCGAGGAAGGTTGTCGGTTCATCCAAGAGGAGAATATCCGGCTCCTGTGCAATAGCCATGGCGAGCCAAGCACGCTGCCGTTCACCGCCGGATAAGTCTTTAAGCGGTCGGTGTTGTAACTCGCTGAGACCGTTTTCTTCAATCGCCGTTTGGACCGCTGCCACGTCTTCATTGGTAAGCGAACTGAACGGATTCTGATACGGTAAACGACCGCAAAGCACGAGATCGCGCACGGTCATATCCTGCGGGGCCTGTGCCGATTGCGGCAACATGGCAATCATACGCGCTACCGTTTTGGAATTCATGGATTGAATATCCTTGCCGTCAAGAAATACCGTACCGCCCAAAGGTTCCAACAAACGACCCAATGTTTTTAACACCGTCGACTTGCCTGAACCGTTAGGACCGATAATTGACACGATTTCCGGTTTATCAAAAACGAGTGATATATTTTTACCCACCGGTCGCGAAGGATAACCGATACCGGCTTTATTCATGATTAAAGTTCGTTTCGTCATGTGCGGCTCCTCCGTTTCAATAAGTATAGGAAGAACGGCGCACCCAAGAAGGATAAGAAAATACCTACCGGAATTTCAGCAGGACTGAATATGGTGCGCGCAAAGGTATCGGCACCGACTAAAAGACCTGCGCCGAACACAGCCGACGCGGGTAATAAATATTCAAAATCCGAACCTACGACGAGTCGCATCAAATGCGGCACAATAAGCCCTACAAAACCGAGTAAGCCCGCTACACTCACGGAGGCAGCTGCTAAAATGGCCGCCAAAAGCACTAAAATAATACGCGTTTTTTTCAAATTAATGCCCAGAGATAAAGCTACTTCTTCGCCCATTTGCAAGGCATTCAGCTTGCGGTAATTCCAAATGGCACCTACCAAACCGATAAGGCTGTATGGCAACACAATCCACACATAGGTCCAACGTGCCCCGGCAAAACCACCGGCCAGCCAGTTTACTACGCCCTGAATTCGGTCCGGAAACATAACGGATAAGGCCGTCGTACCACCGCCGAAGAAAGCAGCCACAGCAACCCCGGCCAAAATGAGACGCAAAGGGTTAATACCGCGGTCCCAAGCCAGAATAAATACAACCGCCAAAGCCACCAAAGCTCCCACAAAGGCGGCCAAAGGTACCCAAGCCGTTAAAGCAGGTGCTAAAATCATAACCGCCATGGCCGCCACCCCGGCACCGGCTGTTACACCGATAATCCCCGGATCTGCCAACGGATTATGCAGTACACCTTGCAAAATACAACCGGCCAAGGCGAGATTCATGCCCACCAAAGCAGCTGCAATCACGCGGGGCAAACGTAAATAATATAAAATACGTTCCGTGTCGGGATTGCCCTGCCCCTGTAACACGGCCATTAATTCTTGCCAACTGATAGGCACGGCACCATACATAAAACCAGTTATAATTACAAATACCAAAAAGATGCCGGCTATAAGATATGTCAGGCGGCGTTTGTTTTGCCGCGAATCATGGTAGGAATGATGTGTTGATGAAACCGCTTCACTATTACGGTGCGTCATGAGCCGCCTCCTTTCCGTATAAATCATCATACATAATTGTCAGCGCCTCACTGATGCGCGTACCCGGATTAGCCGCAAATAAACCGCCGGATAAATAATAAATCCGCTGGTTTTTAACGGCACTCACATCCGCCCAAGCGGAACTATTCAGCATTTCCCGTTTAAATACGTTTACACTGTCCGATTTAGGCGACATGCTGATAAAAAAGATAACTTCCGGATCTGTTTTTACCACATACTCCATACTGAGCGGCACGTAATCACCGTCAAGCCCCGTTGCCATATCGGCAATATTATGGCCTCCCAGTAACTCCAACAAATTGCCGCTGAAGGCTTTACCGGTTGCCATGCTGAAACTGCCGGGAGCGCCGAAAATAATAAGACTGCGCGGCCCTTTTTGTTTTTTAGTGTCATCAACAAGCTTATTATAATTCGCCACCGCTTTATCAGCCGTTGCTTTCGCAACATCCGGCTGATTCGTAAGTTCGCCGAAGAATGTGAGCGTCGTCACCACATCATCATAAGTATCTAAATCGTTAATGTATAAAGGAATGTCCGCCTGTGCCAAAATGTCACGTAAACTCGTATTAAACGGCACATTTATGCCGATAACGAGATCCGGATGAAGTCCGATGATTGTCTCAATACTGGGACTGTGAAGTGTGCCGACTGACGGTACATCTTTCGTTTTTGCCATAATTTCTTTGGAAATATATGACGATGTAGGTTTGCCGACTACCGTACCACCTACGGCATAATACATGTCCAAATTCGATGAGTTCAAAATAACGACACGCTTAGGATGCTCAGGAATAACGATGGTTGTACCGGTCGCGTCCGTAACCGTGCGCATCGGTACTTGCGTGTTACCTTCATGAGTTAGTGAAATCCAACTCGTCAAAGCAATGACACAAACGATTACGATAGCCACGGGAACCAATAAATAACGTTTCAACCGGTCACCTCATTTCCTTAGAAATGTGCCCCGGATGTCCTCCCATTGGAGGATGCCCTTTCGGCATTTCTGCAGGATGACCTTTGATCATCCCTTCCATATGATTTTTTTGCATAGCACCGGGATGGTCTTTAGGAATGTTTCCCGGATGACCTTTTGGCATTTCGCCCGGATGACCGCTTGATTTGCCCTGCGTATTTTGGGCAGCAATATTTTCATGAAGCATGGTCGACTCACCGGTCAATAAATATTGAGCCAACTCAATCGTTGTCTGCGTCAAATTGACATGCCAAAATTCGCCGGCTATGGTCAATTTATACACAATACCGTTATGCTCACATAAACCGCGTTCACACCATACATCGAATAACCATTTTAATTCTGCCAAACGTTCATCATAGGCAATTAACGGTTTCAAATCGAAGTAGCAATGTTCCAACTGATCCACAATAATATTGGCCATCTCCTGAAGCGGTGACTGTTTCATGAGCACCATAAACGGCTTTTGCCCCGCTTCCACCATGTGCTCATAAGCACCGAGTGAACGATGTAACATCGTTGCATAGCCACCTACATTGCCGCCTGCACCGCAGCCTAACGGAAACATCGGATACCCGCGTTTGGCCATGCTGTTATATAGACTGCGTTCTCTTGATGAACGGCTCCAATGACAAGCGCTGAGACGACGATAGTTATACGTATCAACGAATGCACGTGCTTGGGCATACATAGTCGCTTGTTCACGAGTTGTTGCCGCCGGTGACACCTTGCCGTTTTTAATAGCTGCATTTAAATCGCTGTTTTCAAACACATTGAGCTGATACAAATCCATCCCGTCAATCGGTGCCGCTTCCAGCATTTCCAAATCTTCTTGCCATTTTTCCGGCGTCTGATCCGGCAAGCCGTAAATCAAATCAACCACCAAGGCACATTGATTATACTCTTTGAGCTGACGGAGTCGCTCTAAAATTGTTTCTCGATCATCGAGGCGTCCCAATTGGCGACGTATTTTTGTGTGAAAAGACTGCACACCCAGTGACATACGATTAACGCCGTTGGCGAACCAGGCATCCATTTTTTCAGGCACCACATCGTTAATACGGCCTTCCAAAGTAAGTTCGTAATCATTAGCCAATGGCAGACACTTTTTAATCGTCTGTAAAAGACGAGCCGCATTTTTGGCCGACAAGGAAGTCGGTGTGCCGCCGCCGATAAACACAGTCTGAATCAAACCGTCTTTTAACCGGCGCTGCGTTGCATCGCTTTCCAAATCTTGAATTAATAAATCTATATATCTATCTTCCGCCGACTGATTAGCCGCGTTTTGAAAAAATCCGCAATATAAGCATTTCGTCTGACAAAACGGAATATGAATATACGCCGATTGCAGTTGCCCTTTTACCGGTTCCGTTGCCATGACCTTTTGCCATGTTGCTTGTGCTTCCTCCGGGCTTAAAGGCCGACCGTTGAGACCGGCGTGAACGACACGCTTCGCATCAAAAGCCTCCATCAACGGATTATCCGTTGCCCGTCCCAATTGCATGAGCCGCTGCTCGAGGGACATTTTTGCAAATAACTCTTCCGGTTTCATCATAAACTAAATCCTTTCCACAATCTTTAAGCTCGCGACCTTCTATGTTAAACTTATTCGGCTTATTAGTTATTTATTGGTAGCACCGATGGAGAATTTTTTGATTCCCGCACTGCGCACCGTATCCATAATGGCCACCACTTGACCGTGAGCGGAATGAGCATCGGCTTGAAGCACCACTGCCACCTGCGGATTATCCGCCTGCTTAGCCGAGAGCACTTGCTTAGCATCCGTCAAACTCAACGGTTTGCCGTCAATCACGATATGCCCTGCCGTATCAAGCGTAATAATAACCGGCACCTGTTTCTGCTGCACTGCCGCCTGTGCTACGGGAAGTTGCACATCCAATGACTTTTGTGCCACCGTTTGCAAACTGTTCATCATAAAAAATACGAGTAAAAAGAAAATAATATCAATCATAGGAATGATCATAAACATTGGTTTTTGTTTCAGTCCGAATTCCTTGAACATAGTATCACCATTCCTTCTTCATGGCATTGACCATGGTCAAACACAATTCTTCGGAGCGAATCACGAATTGATCCAGACGATGACTGAAATAGGTATAAATGGCAAACGCGATAATCGCCACACAAAGTCCCGTTGCGGTTGCAATCAATGCTTCCCCGATGCCGCCCGTAATGGCCGCCGCACCGCCGCCGTTATCGAGTACACCAAAGGTTCCGATCATCCCCGTAACCGTGCCCAAGAGGCCCAACAGCGGTGCTACCGTAACGATTGCACTGAGATAATCCAAATAGCGCTTAAAGGACGAAGTTTCAAACGTCATCTGCTCCATAAAGGCATTTTTCATACTTTGTTCCGATTCTCGATTACTGCAACCGGCATGCACTACGCGACTGATAGACAGCGGAAATTGCTGACACAATTCGTCAATTTCACGCCAGTTACCGGCTTTGGCACTATGATACACACCATGTGCAAAACCACGGCCGCCTTTAGTATTCAATCTGAAAAAATACCAACGTTCAATCCCGATAGCTACGGTAATCATAGACAATACCAATAAAGGATACATTACCAAGCCACCGGTCACAAATAAATTAATGATATAGCTTATACTTTCCATTATAATGGCCTCCTTAAGCCCTAGCAAGCGAATTCAGTATGCTATACCTAATCGCTATACATTAGATGATAACAAATCTTAATCTCAATAAACTACCCCAAAACGGCCAAAGCAATCCAATAAGACATTTAATCCAATCAGTTTACGAATTAATTTAAAATTCCACGCCTATTAAAATGACTCATTTATTGAATTATTTTAAAGCCTTATAGCAACAAATCAGCCAATTAATTGAGCAGTTTATTTTTAACGCGATATTCGCGAGGATTACAGCCCATAATCTGCTTAAAAGCAAATGAAAACTTACTGCCGTTTTCATAACCCCACCGATTGGCAATCGCTAAAATCGTATCATCCGTCTTAACCAAATCTTTAGCGGCAAAGTTCATACGACACCGCTTTACATATTGGTAAATCGTAATACCGTACACCCCTTTAAAACAACGTTTTAAGGCTGTCATAGATATGCGATGCCGATTGGCCAATTCCTCAATGGTATGATGATTGCCCAAATCGCTGTAAATTTCATCATGAATTCGTTTAATTGTCTCCACCTGAGCCCGTTCAAAGTAAATATGCTCCTCTCCTGTCTCACCGGTCAATGTTCCGAGTAACACGAAAATTTCAACGCATTTTATGCGAAGATATACCTCGGGAAGCACATCGGGCACATTATATAGATCCATGAAAAGCTCTTTTAAACGGCCCGTATCTTTAACCAAACCTACATTATTACCGCTACAAAAGCGATTGCATACTTCTTCCAAATCGATACTGTTTTTGCCAACAAACGTATCTACCGCCGCCTGTGCTTTCGGAACATACACAGCCAAAGAAAGTCCTTTGTAAAAACCGGTCGGAAAATACGAACTGTGACGGAAGTTGGTACAGGTCTTCCAGCCTAACGAAATATCGCCGTCGTTCATGTATAAACATTTGCCGTTTTCAAAAGAGCATTCAATACGCCCGTCTTGGCAAAAATGGATTTCAAATAAACCGGACATAGGTTTCGCATTATGTGTAATCCGCTCCATCACCACGTCATTATAGATGATATCAATACCGTCAAAAACAGGCTGACTGATCATGCGAGCATAACCGTTTTCGTCCTTGCGCTCATATACTTTACGATTGTGCAGAACCTCGAGCAAACGAGTGCCGGAATCTTGCATTTTATCCCTAATCGATTCTATTAATTGCATATTCCCTCCAAAATGCAAAAAGACCTTTCTGTCTGTACGGATTCGTTATAACCGCTATAGGTTATTCATCATCTGTACTTACAGAAAGGTCTTTACTCTAACTACTTGAGAATTAATATTAAATAAATACTGTTAATTTGTCAAGCGAAAACTAATAGGCACATTTACCGTAACGCTTTCGCCGGTTGGATTATGATACGGTGTTGCGTTGTAAACCGCTTTTAAAGCCGCATCAGCAAGTAGCGAATTTGTCGATGAAACCACATCGGCCGACACCAAATTGCCACTGCTATCAAGGGTAACCTGAATTGTTACGTCCCCTTCAATATTACGCCGTATTGCTACCGGCGGATAGGATTTATTGGCATTAACAGCACTCCAAAAACCGTCCGTATCAAACGGTTCCCCCGGTGCCACGCCCGGTTCATCACCGTTACCGATACCGCTGCCTTCACCGCTGCCAAGGCCTTCCCCAACAGGACCACCCGACTCATTCGAGCCTTGGCCGATACCGTTAAAACTCGTTCCGGCACCTTCATACGCTCCCGGTATTGCCAACGTGCCCGTGCCCGGTGCTACAACGGATGCCGGTGCTACTGACTGCGGTGTTTCAGAAGGAGTCCCGCCACCGTAACCGCCGGCCGCCGGATTCGTATGTTGACTCACCGCGGCTACTCGTTGACTCACATCTTCGACCGCCAACGGTTTGGGAAATTCAACTTGTTTTGTTATTGTCTCTTCCTGAGCTGCGGGGATTGATAAATCAATCTCATAAGCATCGGTTGCCGCCATTTGACTCATGTGATAGCCGATAACGCCTAAAGCGACAGCGGCTATTAAATGAAAACCAACCGAACCGATTACTGCTTTTCGCCATATTAAAACTTGTTCCATATTACCACCTTATCCGATAAATCCGCGGTTAAATCATATTTGATGCAAATTTCAAAATAATTTTTACACCGGGAATTATGAGAACATTACTCAATAAGCTAATAATAACAGGGATAATTCTATACTTCTGCTCCAAAAGGACATTTAATTTTCAATTTTTAATCCCGCCTTTAAAATTTCTTCCTTTCAAGACCGATTTTTACTGTGTTCAAAGGCTTTCATACATGCAAAAAGCGTAACCTTTTCAGATTACGCTTTCACTACAAATTAAACTACAATCTATACAATTTAATTTTAACCAAGTCCAAGAAATTAAAGTAAACCTACCTAAATTAAACAGAATAATCTAAGTAAATCTATTTCAGCTATGCCTGCGGCACCAATAAGAACTGAATAGGTAAATTGGAAGCACCGGCCGGCATGAACTGAATGGTCAACAATTTACCGGCTTTATAGGTATTGAAATACTGGGTATCCTGTGTTGTATTATAGCCCAAGAATAAACGAGCACCGGTCGGTACATTATAGATTTCAGACGTACCGTCATAGGTTACTTTAAAAGAACCGGCATAGGCTCCACCTAATGGATTAATATAAAGCGCAAAGTCGCGATTTCCCATAGTAGGAATCGTCACTTCATAGCTGACACCGTAGTTACCGCGATTGGTCACGGCTGTACCGGTTACCGCCGCAGCGGTGCTTACATCACCTGTAGCACCGGCAACACCGGCAGCACTTCCAGTACCTGAAACATTGGAAGCTGCATTTGGTGTCAATTCATCAACGCCTTCCACGAAGGGATCTTCACGGTCATTAGCCACCATAATTGATACAGGACCTAAGGCACTGTCAAACGGTTGCATTAAGGTTAAACGACGCTGCGCCCCCACATATGTGCCGCGCAAGGCTACTTCATCCATCGGCAAGGTTTCCGCCATCAACGAACCGCCCAAAGCCGGTGTATCAAACGGCAACATCATTACTTTTACATACACGGGACCGGAAGACGTAAAATCAAAAATTCCGGAGAACAAGTCATCCTGCGGAATCGGAATCTTATCGAGTTTTGAAAAGAACGCTTGTTTGCCGCCCGGCGCCAGCGTCACCGTATCAAGCACGGTTGGTTTTAATTTAGCCTCAGCCTGAGCCTGCTGACGAACTTCTTTACGCCAAGCCTTTACAGCCTGTTCACGCTGTTTGCCCACTACGTCATCGCCTACTTTGACAGCTTCATCGTCACCTCTTTGGTCGGCTACGGCCATCTTCTCAATCGCGCCGTCCTTATTGGCCGTGGCAATATTAGCTGTTGCTGTATTTGCTACGGCTGTATCGGCCGTTGATTTATCGGTCGTGGCGTTATCGGCAATTTGTTCAATCGTATCCTTCTTTGCGGTTACTGTCGGCACCGGTACTCCGGCTGCCACAGCCGAACGTTCACGCTGTGCTGCGGGCTGCCAAGTACGATTAGTCCCCACATAAGGAGCATCCAATTCTTCGCGAGATAATTCACTGCCCACTACAAAATATTCGCGATTAGGCTTTGCAAATACTTCGCGATGTACCGTTACATCTACATTCTTCTTAGACGTATTTTCCAGTACAATGGCAATCTTCTGCGGATCTTTCATTTCATTAACATGATAAAAATACACACGCCCCGTACCGTCAACGGTACCGGCTGCCAATACACCCGGTTTATTTACATATTCAGGACTGTCGGAAAAAATCAACGTGTCTTTTTCTTCAGTCAAAACTACGGGCAAAGGCGTAAAAGTAGTGGTCTTAAAATCCACCGTTTCCGGCGGAGCCCCCATTACAAAGCCCAAACCGCGTGTCCATAACGCTACTAAGACGGCAAGCCATCTGTATTTATTACGTAATAATTTCACTGAATTATTCCTCTTTTCCTAAATAAATTCTTCCAAGCCCATAGGCTCATAGGACAAGGCAAGTTGTTCCAATTTACGGAAACGATGCCCTACACCGGATTTGGAAATATGACCACCCAAAAGGTCAACAAGTTCCCCCAAGCTGGCATCCGGATTGTCCAGACGCACCATAGCCACTTCCAAAAGCTTCGGCGGCAAATCGCTCAGTTCTTGATGTCGCTCGATGATACGAATACTCTCGAGCTGACGTACCGCCGCATTGACCGTTTTTTGCAAATTGGCAGTTTCACAATTTACCTGTCGATTAATCTGATTGCGCACCGTTTTCACGACACGCACCGTTTCAAATTCCATAAGAGCGGACTGAGCCCCCATGATCTGCAAACAATCCGTTACCGCATCGCCTTCCTTGATGTATACCACATAGGAATCTTTGCGCTCCGTAACGCGTGCCACGATATGAAACAAACGCAGTACGCTCACAATTTCATCGGCAAAATGCTGATTACTCGTCATAAATTCCAAGTGGTAATCACTTTCCGGCTTATTGACGGATCCACCACCTAAAAAAGCACCGCGTAAAAAAGCACGACGACCTTCCATGGTAGTGAGCCATTCCGCCGGCAAATCCGTATCCATAGGCCATAAAGCCATGTCTTCTAAGGCCTCACGCCCTTCTACAGTCGGCTCTACCGTCAAGGTATACACATTCTTTTTGCGTAAATTCAAGCCGCGCCGAATGAGGACGGACGTATGCAAGGCATAATGTGCCCGCAAAATAGATAAAACACGACGTGCTACCGCATTATTTGCCGTAGCCAACCGAATTCCCACACGCCCCTGACTGCCCAACAAAAGCGAACCGCCCATGCGCAACAAACAAGAGGCTTCTACTTTAGCAGACAAACTGTCTTCATTCTTATACTGACACAGTTCGTTTTTTACATCTTCTGCAAACGACATAGGTGCCTCCCTTCTCTTCTCTCAAACTGCTACCCATATCGGCAACAGCAGGCTCTACGCCTTATATACTCTCAAAAGTTCTTAATAAGCCAATAGCAGCTGCACTTAAGGCAGCCGCTAATATCTGCAATACTTAATTAACGATCCTCACGTTTCAAATAATATTCCAAAATATGAGGTTCCAAGCCGGACTGCATGGCGTAAATAACATCCATAACAATCTTGCCGAGACGTTCCGGATCGTGAACTGCCGTTTCCGGATGTTGAATGAGACCTGCACGAACGGTGCGCACGCCAAGGCTTGCCAATTTATCCGTATCCACCTTCACCGGTTCGGCCCCTACCGCTTTATACTTCTCGATAACCGCATCATCAAACGGCACATCGTTGACGATAGCCGTATCCACGATGCCAAGGCCGGCCATTTTTTGCAACGCCGCCACATGATCGGCCGCCGTAAAACCGTCGGTTTCCCCCGGCTGTGTCATAACATTACAAATATAAAGCTTTGGTGCTTTCGAAGCCTTAATGTGCTCCGCAATTCTATCAATCAAAAGATTCGGCATAATACTTGTGTACAAGCTGCCCGGTCCCAAGATGATAGCATCCGCTTCATCAATAGCTTGCAAAGCAGCCCCTTGTGGTTGCGGTAAAGCAGGCTCCGTGAAAACACGTTTAATGCGTTTTTGCACGGTCGGAATCTGGCTTTCACCGGCCACAATCGAACCGTCTTCCATTTCCGCCATGAGTACAATATTCTGCGTTGACGCCGGAATAACGCGACCGCGCACTTTTAAAATCTTACTGGATGCATCGAGCGCCTTATCTACATCTTCGTCAAGAATTTGAGTCAATGCAGTCAAGAATAAATTACCGAAACTATGTCCGGCTAAATCGCCTTCCCCACCGAAACGGTAACGGAAGAGCTGTTCCATAAGGCCTTCTTTTTCCGCCAAAGCTACCAAGCAGTTACGTAAATCGCCCGGTGCAATCATTTGAAAGTCTTCGCGCAAGCGCCCGGACGAACCGCCGTCATCCGCTACGGTTACAATAGCCGTCAAATTGGACGTATGGGTTTTCAAACCGCGCAGCAGGGTGGACAAACCGGTACCACCGCCGATAACAACAACTTTAGGCCCTTTGGCCATGCGAATATTTTGGAAAATATAATCACCCACTTTATCCGTATCGGCCGGAATAATAGCACGCACTACGGCACTGCCTACCTGCTTAGTGCCGATTGTCATGAGCACGATACCGATTAAAATGGTGATAAAACCGCCGGTCGCCAAGGTTGTGTAATTATAGGAACCGGTCGTTTCATATAAAACTTGTAAAAATAAATCTTCAAAGTATGACAGCCATTGATAATTAAGCATCAAGGCCACACCTACGATTACGAGCAGCATGCCAATACCAAACACAACCAGCCATCGTTTTAATTTAAGGCCTGGTGTGAGCCACCGGAATCCTGACATATGTATCATTTGAATTCTCCTATCTAGAGCGATAACGCTACCAAGTTATTTAATCTCAGCTGCCGTTACCTCACGAGGATTACAATCCTCTTCTACATTATTTTTAAACATATCCCGATGCTCAATTGTTGCCCGATACCCTAATGTTTGAACATGATTATACAAAGCTTCCGCCATGGCTACGCTGCGATGCATACCGCCCGTACAGCCAACGGCCACCACGAACTGACTCTTTCCTTCTTTTTCATAATTAGGCAATAAAAAGTCCATGGTCGAAAACATAGTACTTAAAAATTGTTCCGTCACCTCGAAAGAATTAATGTATTCATTAACCTGCGGCACACGGCCCGTTTTATGACGGAATTCCGGATTATAGTACGGATTCGGTAAGAAACGAACATCCCATACCATATCTGCATCAAGAGGAATACCGTATTTAAAACCGAAGCTTACAACGGACACGGCAATGCCCTGTTTCTTTTCTTCCAATTGTGAAAACTTCTGACGCAAATAGGCCTTCAATTGGCTTGTTTTCATATTGGTCGTATCAATAATATAGTCTACACGCGGGCGGATAGAATCAAGAATCTTACGTTCCTTTTTAAGACCTACCGTAATACGTCCGTCCGGAGCCAACGGATGACTGCGACGGCTCTCTTTATAGCGTCGAATCAATGTCTCATCGGTGGCATCCATGAATACGATTTCATAAGGAACCTGCATTTCTTTAAGAGATGTCAATGCATCCGACAAGCTTTCAAAAAACTGACCACCGCGAATATCCACAACCAAGGCTACTTGATTGATACGATCGCTTGCTTGACGGCATAAATTACTGAATTTAGGAATTAAAACGGGCGGTAAATTATCTACACAGAAGAAACCCATATCTTCCAAGGCTTGCATTACCTGTGTTTTACCTGCACCGGACATACCTGTCACAATGAGTAATCTAAACGTACCTTCCACAATGTGTCTCCCTTCTTTATAAAATATGCGCCTCCAACCAATGTGCCACGCCGTCATCTTCATTGGACGGACACACTTCGTGAGCCACTGCTTTTACATTATCATCAGCGTTCGCCACAGCTACAGCTGTACCGGCGTATTCCAACATGGAAATATCATTTTGCGAGTTGCCGAATGCCACAACCTGCTCCGGTTTCAGCCCTAAGTCTTCCACCATATGAGCCAAGGTGCTGCCCTTCGTACAATTCATGCTGTTAATTTCTAAAAAATTCGGCTTACTGCGCACGATTTCTACCTTACCTGCAAAAACACGATTCATCTCCGCTTCGATTTCCCGGATTCTCTCAGGTTTTGCAATAAAGAGTAACTTATTCGGCCCTTTTGGCGGCGTATATACAGCATCGCTGATGTACACCGGCTTGGCTCCTACACCTTTTTCATACATACGCGATTCTTCCGTTTCATGATGAACGAGAAGCTCATCATCCACATAGGATTGCACATACCAATCATTGGCTTTAGCCAATTGCAAAATCTCTTTGGCTACCGCTACATCTACTGTCTGTTCCCATAATTTTTCACCCGACTCGATGCGTTGCACCAAACCACCGGAAAATAAAATCATCGGCAAGTCGCCCATATCCATGGCGTGCCCCACAGGACGTGCTGTCTGATACATGCGGCCCGTTGCAATCACGATATGAATGCCCTTGGTCTGTACCTTTTTCAAAATACTTCTTGTATAGTCTGAAATTGTATTATCTTCTCTCACTAATGTATCGTCTAAATCAATTGCCAATAATCGTATATCTGTCATATATAAATTATACCTCGTACCAATAGCGCCATTATCGCATTCTCACTATTTTAGGTTGTGCAACGGGTGAGTAACGACCAAAATCGAATTCCCGCCGAAGCCCACTTATACCGTTATGTGGCTATTATAATATTTATACTAATATAACGCAATGATTATAAATATAGAGGTTGCTCAGTTATATAAACTGCACAACCTCTATGTTGATTATTTATTGTCAATCGTCCGGATACAAGGACTCGGCCTCTTCCTCCGTTAGATACGGATTTCGGAGCGCTACCTCTTGATAGGCTTCTCCGATAGTCACATACTCCGTACTTGGTACATTGATCGCCTCCAAACTTTTAATTTCGTCATCATTGGCGATTTGGTATATTTCCGCTGTCCGGCGTTCCGAATAATGCCAGTCAATAATCCGCCCTAGCTCATCACGTTCAACCTGAATAAGTTCTCGCGGGTCTATTTTTTTATACAGTAATTCCGCCCGGAGTTCCCCGGCGAGTAAATCGCATCGGATTGCATCTAAACAGTACAATATAGCTTTTTGCACATAATCCGGTGGAGCGGTGGTGCCCCGCTCCCAGTCTAGGAAGGTACGATAAGGGACTTCTAACAACCGGGCGGCCTCTGTTTTATTAAGTGACGCGATCCGGCGCTCTTGTTTAAGAATCAAATTAAAATCCTTCATAGGTCAAATCCTCCTCGTTGACGGAGGTATCATACACCGAATATTCGGAATGACCCTCTTTTAATATTCTATTGAGTTCGTCTACTGTCAAATCCTCAACATAATTAAATGTTGAATATGTACTGCCGTCGCCCATAAATACGGTATCATGGCCGTTACGCTCCAACGTTTCTACTATTTCCTCAAAGTACCCCACGTTGTCCGGGTCGTACTTTTGAGCCTCGGCGATATCCTCCCGAGCGCTCTCGAGGTGCCAGTAACCCGAGTTCGTAATTCTGCATACCTCATTTAATGCCTCAATAGTAGTATCTACATTTTTTACATATCTTTTATTTTTTAGAAGTTCTAGCATTTTTTAGAAGTTCTAGCATTTTGGGCCCTCCCTTATTTCTTTTCCCAAACTACGCGGCGAATTTCATCGGCTGAATAATAGCCGATACCCTTTTTACCGGTACCGCCAATAACTCGTAAGTATTCCATGTAGTCGGCAGCTTCCTGCTGGCTTTTTTCGTTGGCAGCCTTTGCTGTTTCGGTAAGCTCTTCGCTTACGACTCTTAAAAGTTCGCCGTTCTTTTTATAGTGTACTCTGACGGATTTATAGTTTTCTTTAGCGTCGCCGGCAGGTACTCGCCATGTTCGATATTCTTGTTCGGTAAGATCCGTTACAGATTTGCTGTAGTTTGGTTTGTAATTTGTTGTAGTAGTCATTTTGGGTCTCCTTCTTATGTTTACAAAATTTATCGCTTGGGGCTTATCCCCTTTCCTTGATTATATTATATTACGTTATTCGCATATTGTCAAGCAATTTTTATAAAATTTTATGCGATTAACGTATATTTTTATTTTAGTGCAAAAAAAATGCACCGCCCCAGCTACAACCCCGGAACGGTGCGCGATAAATTTTGTCGGCCATTGGCCAATCATTATTATATCATAGTTTCCCGTATTTTTTTAGTATCGGCTCAAAATAAAGCTTCTCGGCCTGCTGCCGTGCTTTTATAGCCTCCTTTTTTAAGTGATACCTGCCGAGTCTAATCTGTTGACCTTTGAATACAATATTGGCTACCCATTTACCGGTTGCCGTTTCTTTATGCACTCCGACAACGCCGGACCTATTAGCTTTGGTAGGTTTACTGTGTAGCATTGTTAAATCCGTACCCTCTACATAGTTAGCCGGAGGCTCCGAATACCCGGAGTGGTAATAGTAACAATTAAGCCCGCAATACTTTTGATGCCCCCACCTATGGGCCGGAATATCACAAGTATTACCACAATCGCATATACAACGCACTCGAGTATCTCCCTCCCGGCCCTTTTTAGTGCGATATACCTCAGTTGCCACTAAATGGCCGTATCTTTTACCGATAACCCCCTCGGCTGATAATTTAACATTAGCTTTATAAAATTTACACTCACGACCGCAGCAAGACTGTAAACCGCTAATCACTTTATTTATGTTAATCGTGGCCTCTCGGCCACAATCACACGAGCATATGGCAAACGTTGTATGCTTGCCTCTGATTATCTTATAAGTTACCCCTTTAATGGTAAGCACTCCGTATTTTTTACCGATTACGTCCTCATAATCGCGATTAGTAGTATTATATTTACAACTACGACTACAAGACTGTTGACCATTACGGAGCAGTTGTAAATAAACCTCTTTTACGGCGCCACAATCACATTTACAAACCGCCTTACGGACCGGAGCGCCTTTTTGTGTGTGCCTAGTTATAACATCAAGTACCTCTAAATGCCCATACCGGCGACCGATTATATCGGCTGCACTTTCTCGCTTAATCGCCATCCGTAAGCACTTCCAATATTTTTATAATCTGTGCCGGTGTTAATGCCCGTACTTTATCCGCCAATGTTTGCCGTTCTTCCGGACTTAGAAACTCATTGCCTAAGTCCTCTACATCAAGGGCAAGCCCTTTTATTTTAGATCGGCTGAGTTCGGCGTTAATTAATAACTCCCCTAACGCCACCATTTCCCGGTCGCTAAAGTCCGGCAGGGTCGTCATATTTAATATTAGTGTGTATCGCTCCACAATCTCATTAAGTCGGCGACTAAAATTGCCCCCCACTAAATCGCCGGCAAGTGCCGCCAGTTGCGCCCCCATGTAAATATTTCTTCTTTTTGATTTCTTTTCCATAGTTCCGCCCCTTTTTTATTTTAAAAATACCGGGAGGCGTCACCGCCGCCCGGTAGGTTAAACTAGATTTCTTCGATTTCGTAACCAAACCAACTAATGTCGACTAAACTATTAAGTTCTTCTACGCTTTCACAATTTAAGATATCTTCGATTGTAAAATCCATAGCGTCATCTTCAAGCATCCAGTCAAAATAACCTTTTTCGTTCATGATGTTGATTAATTCTTTTTCGTTGTTAGCTTCGATTGTTGCTACGTTCTGTCTTTTGCTGTTGTTGAGTTCGTTAATTCTGTAAGTTGTCATTTTTTGTCTCCTTCTGGCATCTTCCGTTTACCGGTGCGCTCTTAAAGTAACCTTGGGGCTTTTATTGTATCCCCTTTCTATGGTTTTATTATATCGTACTATACACACCTTGTCAATAATTTATACGCACATTTTCATAAAATTTTTAACACAAATAAAAAAAAGCCCTCTCAGGTACAAGTGCTAAGTACCTGAGAGGGCTTTTCTAAATCTCACCGAATGCACGCATAACGGAGCGCACGGGCCGAGATATCAGGATCACGCATCCTTTCTCATCGTGTAATCGTGTACACGGCACCAGCTAATAGGATATATTGTAGCCATTTTATTTTACGGTCGCGACTCTGCACCCCGCGCTCGTATGCGTTCAATGATTGTTCTGCTTTCTTCAATGAGTCCAGCGTCACGCTCGAGGATTTCTTGAGCCGTTCCACTTCCGCCTGTGATGCGGTCAAGGACTGTACTAATTGCGTCCGCTCGCTCTCCAATAGCGCAAGCTCGGTCTTGGCTGTCGTCAAGTCCTGATTTAATACTGTCCGCTGATTTTGTAATATCCTGTTGTCCTCGGCTAGCGTTGTCAATCTCGTATCTAATGCGTTCAGCTCCGCCTCCGTTATCACGTACGCCGCTGAGCAGGTAATATACGCCGCCGAGAAGAGCAAGGACAGTACAAATGATAATACCAATTTTCGCATATCGATTTAGCCCTCCCCACATCATAGGTCATCCCACCGGGCAGCGTATCCGCGCACGTCAACGTGCACAAAATCCTGATAGTAATATTTCCCGATGCCGTCGGCGCCGCAATCCTCGGCCACTTGGGCGAGATCATCGACGCTCATATCCTGCACCCAAATATCGCAGGCAAGGCCTTTAATATGGTACGAATTAGGCGCGCCGCCTACCTCGTAATTATGTTCCGGGCAACGGTAACAGCTGGTTACGTTAACCGGTTTACCTACTGCCGCGCGGATCCGTTCTAATAAATCCACTAACTTAATATCGATAACATGGTCAAGGCAGGTATGCCGTCCACAATGGCACATGAGCTCTAATTCGCTGAAATGTTCGCTTACTTGATACATATTGACCTCCTAACTGCGGCTACTTACTACCGCTTTACCACCAATAAACCCGATAAGCCCGCTACTGATATTGGTAGCCAGCTCGTTATAACCAAACCATACGGCCATCACGTCCACGATGCCGAGAATAGCAATAACAATTAATTCATTGCGCCCCTCGCTCATTTCTTAATCACCTCCGACACGAATTTAATTACACAATCCAACAGCATAATATTATTTGGGTTAATTTCCCGGAGCTTCTCCACGATGCTCGATAGTTCGCAAAATATAGGGATGTGCATAATAGTCAGAGTGGCTAAGATATCAACTCTTATCCCGAAATACTCGTAGTCAGAGATATACATTAAAGGCAAGGACAGCAACAGGAACCACGGGTACTGCTTTATAAATTTAGCAAACAGCGCCTCCCGTAGCCCCCTACTCGCAAGGTATCGCTTAGGCTTGCCCTTGTGCTCGACAGAGCCCCAGCCCCTCCACACGAGGGCCGTAAGAATGTTGATAACCGTACCGGGCTTGCCTACGGCCGCGTTGTAATTGCTAGCTTCAATCAAAAGCCGGAGACAGGTATCAATCATAACAAGTAAAATGATAGCCACGATGGCATTACTTAAATCCTCGAGGATGCCCGGAGTGATAGTCCGGGTCAAACTCTCCGCAGCTCCATTTATTAACCTGTCAAGGATTGGAGGTGGTGGCGTTGTTATCAGTTCCAGCATTGGCCGCGTCCTCCTTGTTCTCTGCGGCCGCTACAGCCTTAAATACATCACATGTACAGTTCCCCTGTTTGTCTAGCTTACTTGCGCAGTAGGGGCATCGTTTGGTAATCTTGAAAAATGACATAATTATTATACCTCCTTAGTTAGCTCTTGCAACTGCTCCACGTATGCAGCGTCGAGGTCTGTTGCGTCTTGTTGGATAGCTACGGCCGCCGATTTGTTGCCATTGAGTAATGCGGTCAAGTATTGAGTTTGTAACTCATCCCGGGCCGCCTGATATTCAGCATCTAAGGTGGCACGCGCCGCCGCTGCCACTTCCTCGGCGGTCGGCTCGATAGGTGCCGCCTCGACGATTTTACCGTCTTTGATAACATGTTTAATAATGACGTCGGTAAATACGGCTTGCTCTTTCTCTTTGCACGCGTAGATATCATGGCTCTTATACTCCTCTTTTGCTTTAGCGACTAATCCGTCCATAGTTTTGGCGTGTTGGCCTAGTAAGTATGTCGCGATACGCTCCTGCTCGCCGTTACGATTTGGGGCGCTTAACACATTAAGATAGGTATTATCCATCTTATCAAGTCCTTTCTTTTTCGAATTGGAGGTAAAAAAATGAGACTGCCAAACGGCTACGGCCAGATATGCAAGTTATCCGGTAACCGCCGGCGCCCCTATATGGTGCGCAAGACTGTAGGGTATACTCATACAGGCCGTGCCCTATATCACACAATAGGCTACTACGCAACCAAGGCCGAGGCCCTTACTGCCTTAGCCCTATTTAATAATGCACCGGCCACCCCGACGCCCTGTATCACCTTAGGCGGGATATATAAGGCGTGGTACCCGATGCACGTCAAAACGGTAAGCCCCTCAACCGCTGCTAGCTATGCAAACAGCTTACGACATTTGGGCAAGGTCGCCGTTATGCCGATTAATACGATTAAGCATCACCATTTACAAGCCGTACTCGATGACATGACTGATGCGGGGCTCTCCTATGCGAGCCGTAAAAAGGTCCGGTCGCTACTGCATCAGTTATACGTATACGCCGATATTAACGACCTCACGGAGCGCAATATCGCGGCGCATTTGACTATCGGTAAAAATACACCGGTGTACCCTCATAAGCCTTTTACGAGGGCCCAAGTCAATAAGCTTTGGACGACCGAGCATCCGGATGCCGATATACCTCTTATCATGCTGTATACGGGTATGCGATCCGCGGAGCTCCGGCAGCTTAAACGCTCCGACGTTAAAGTCCGGCAAAAATATATAGATATTACGCAATCAAAAACAAAAGCCGGTATCCGCATCATACCGATACACCCCCGAATTTGGCCACTTATCGAGCGCCGGCTTGCCGATAATACTAAATACTTACTCAGTGCCGACCTGATGACCTATGCTCAGTTAGCCGGTCGGTTTAAGTCTGTCATGCAAGCCGTCAAGTGCAAACATACCACGCATGACTGCCGGCATACGTTTGCGACGTGGCTCGATGATGCGGACGCCAATTATAACGCCAAAAGGCGACTACTTGGCCACGCTGCTAACAACGTAACGGACGGCGTGTATACACATAAGACCCTGCAACAGCTCCGCGCTGCTATTAAATTACTCAAATAGCGCTAATTATTGGAGCGTAATTACTCCAATTCGGTGCGCTCTTATAAGCGTCGACCGATTCAGCCGGGACGCGGATACTTAATACAGTCCCTTTACTGCCGAGTAAAAACGTACCGGATAACGTCGGCGGTGTTGTTGCCCTTACTATCAATGTCAAATCAATTCGGGAGCCGGAAAATGACGAATTTGCAATACTTGTACACTTATCACCAATATCGAGCGGCCCGGACTCATCGGTAAGGCTAAACTGCTCCGAATAGTCCGTGCTCTGGACAATATTTAAAATTATCTTGTCCTCATCGGGCAAGTTTTGAGCGTCCTCTGTCAACACCCTCACATCCTTTTTTATTCTAAAAACATAAAAAACCGCTTGAGGCACGTTGATTATCATTACTCTGATAATCAACGGCCAAACGGCATATCTACTATAAATATTAAGTTTTAAGTTTGCTTATTATCGACCTTTTCTCACACTCTCAACGTGCATAAATCGCCCCGAATTGTTACCCAAGGTGGA
>PPYE01106274.1_pt1 | contig 56220 bp, 48 predicted proteins | sample 1559881 | NCBI WGS metagenome assembly PPYE01 (sample SAMN08240022, study PRJNA423297) | Human gut metagenome, whole genome shotgun sequencing project.
CCGTGAGCGTGAACGCGCCGGTGTAGAGCGTGCTGTCGGCCGTCGGGTCGCTGCCGTCGGTCGTGTAGTAGATGCGCGCACCCTCGGTCTCGCAGGTAATGGTGACCGTCTGCTCACCGATGAAGGAGCCGCCTTTCGGATCGATGACCGGAGCGGCCGCAGGCTGAGGCGCAGCGAGCGCCGGCGCATTGCCCTGGCGGACGATGCCGTCGAGCACCCAGCTGTCGATCGTGAGCTTGGCTTCGCGCACCACGATGTCAAAGTCGGAAATGCCCTGAGCAAGCGCTGTACGCAGCTCCTTGTCCTCGCACTGGTTGTCATTGAGCAGGTCGCTGAAGGCCTCGCTCTTAAGCTCTGCTGCGGTCATGCCTGCGGTCTCCTTGACGACGCCGGTGTTGCCGAGCATGGTCACGTTCTCACCGACCGCCTTGGGCTCGGCGATGACCGTGTTGCCGGAGCGCTGCTCCTGCTCGCTGTTGAAGTAGCCGTAGATGATCGTGCCGATGGCGGTGTTGCGGCCGGTGATGCCGCCGATGTCGCCGGTGGCGTTCTTGGACACCAGCTTCACATCGGCATAGTTGTTGCCGGCCACGCCGGCCTGCATGCCGGCGATGCCGCCGATGGTGGCGGAGTTGACGCCGGCCTCGGCATAGATGCTGCCGCGGGCATAGTTGTTGGCGACGATGGCAAAGCCGTCCTGACCGACGATGCCGCCGGCAAGCGCCGTGCCGCCGGTCGAGATCGAGGTGATGTCGACCTGCGCGCCGCAGTTGAGGATCATGCTGTTGTAGCAGTAGGCCGTGATGCCGCCGTTCTGGCTCCAGTCAACGGACTTGTTGTAGATCGTGCCGGAGACGGCACAGTTGTTGATGACGGCACCGGCGCCGGTCTCGCTGTTGTCGGTGACACCGGCGATGATGCCGGCATAGGTGCGCACGGCATCCGGACGCGCGACGTAGATCTCCGCATCCGCCACGGCGAGATTGCGCACGACCGCGCCGTCAATGCAGGCGAACAGGCCGGCGGAGACGTAGTCCGCAGGCGTTTCCTGCGTGCCGATCTTCATGCCGCGGATGCAGTGGTTCTGCCCGTCGAAGATACCGGCGAAGTAGTGGCCGCCCGCGCTGCCGACCGGCATCCACTGGGCGTCGGAAAGGTCGATATCGGCCGTGAGCACAATATACTCACCGTCGAAGTGTTCCTCCTCATTGACCGCCGCGGCGAAGGCGCGCAGCTGCGCCGCCGTCGCGATCTGATAAGGATCGTTCTGCGTGCCGGTACCGCCCGCGAAGATGGTGGACGGATCGGCGGGATCGTAGGTGCTCGTGTCGCCGAGCAGCGCCTTGTTGACGGCGACGGACAGCGCCGCTTTGAGCGTCTGGTCGTCGGTCGTGCCGTCGGAGGCATTCTTCACGGTCTGATCCTTGATGAGCGCCGCGAGAATGGTCTCACTGTTGGCGGCGTCAAAGTCGGCCGGGTCAACGACCTCGGCGGAAACGATCTTCTTATCCTTCACCGTGATGCGCACGATGACCTTCTTGTCCGTGTCGCGGCCGTAGTAGGTGCCGTCCTTGTAATCATAGTTGATGCTCGGATCCGGACGCTCGACCGGGACATAGGTAATGCTCGCGGTGCCGGTGCCGAACACGACGGCGCCGTTCTGGATCGTCCAGGTGCGCAGCGCGGCGGGCAGATCGTCCTCGGAGATCGGGAACGCGCCGAAGTTGCCGTTGAGCTTGTCGGCGAGCGCCTGCGCGGTCATGTCCCCGGCCGGGAGCGCCTCAACGTTGCTGACAAACGAGCCGTTCATGAATTCGCCGTCCTCATTGTAGCCGGACGGGACCTGGCTGCCGAACGCGACCGGCGGGTCAAACGTCTGATCCTTGATGGTCAGCCGCGCGCCGTCGCTGAAGTAGGTGTCGTAGCTCTCGCTGATGGCGGTGGCCATACCGGCGATGGCGCCGACATAGCGCGTCCAGCTGCGGGAGGTGAGATTGCTGGTGGTGTAGCAGTTGGCAATGGTGCCGGCCTGGCAGCCAGCGATGCCGCCGAGGTAGGTCACGCCGCCGTCGTCCACATTCTCGCGGTCGGTCTCACCGGAGATGTCGCCGAGCGTGTAGCAGTTGACGATCATGCCAAAGGCGTTCATGGCAGTGATGCCGCCGGCCTCGGCGTTGGCCGTCTTGCAGAAGGCGTCCAGCGTTACGTCGGTCCAGGAATTGAGGATGTAGCTGCGCTGACTGTAGCCGATCAGGCCGCCGGCGAAGCTGTTGTTGGCGTAGCTGCCGTCTTCGGTGCGCGCGGTGATGTCACCGGTCGCCCAGCAGTTGTTGATGACGGCAAGATCGCAGCAGCCGGCCAGTGCGCCACCGATAGCGGACTCTTTATCGGCCGTGAGGTGGACGTTGACGTTCTCCAGGCCGAGGTTTTCCACGACGGAGCCGTTCATGAGCGCCGCGAACAGGCCGAAGTAAATGCGCGCTTCCGCGCTGACCGGGGCGGCCTTGCTGCCGATGGTCATGTTGGAGATCTTGTGACTCTGGCCGTCGAAGCTGCCGCGGAAGGCCTGCGTGCCGTTGGCCATGTGGCCGATCGGCGTCCAGGCTTCGCCGGCGAGGTCAATGTCCGCGCCGAGGACGATGTATTTGCCGGAGTAATCCGTCTTTGCAAACGAGGCCGCAAACGCCTTGAGCTGGTCAAGGTTTTGGATGACCCAGGGGTCGGCCTCCGTGCCGGAGCCGCGCTCGAAGAAGTCGAGCACCGGCGCGTCGGGCTGGACAAAGACGTCCGCGCCGAGCACAGTCTTGCCGTTGCGCACTTCCCAGCCGTACCACGCGGCGGGACGCATGGCAATGAGCATATCGGTCGTGAAGCCGATGTCATTGCTCGTAAGGAACTTGTCTGTGGCGGCGAGGCCCTCGACCGTGAGGCCGCGGTTCATGGTGTCGGCAAAGGCGGCGCTGGACGTGTCCGCACCGGCGACGTTGTTCGTGTCGCCGCTGACAAGATCGCCGAAGGCAACCGCAGTGCCGGCCGTGCCGTTGACGGTCACGGTGGCCTTGCTGTTGTAGTAGCAGTCGGTGACGATGCCATTGTAGCTGCGGCTCGTGGACATCTGGCCGATGAGGCTGCCCACAGCCGGTTCATCCGGCGTGATGGCCATTGTCAGCGCGACATTGCCGGCAGCGTAGCAGTTGTGGAACATGCCGGTCCCCTGGCCGACGAGACCGCCGACGGAGGCACTGACTTTGGAAGAGGTCGTGTAGCCCGAGATGGCCGTCACACCGCCGAGGGCGGCGCAGTTGGCGATCATGGTGCCGTTGGAGTTCGTGGCAACGAGGCCGCCGGCCGAGCACAGGCCGTTGGCGGACTTGACCTGCACGGTCACATCCGTCCAGGAGTTGGTGAGATAGGCATCGAGATAAAGCGACGCGGTCAGGCCGCCGCCATATGCCCACTGCCTGCCCTCCGCGCTGACAATGCCGCCGGCGACGGAGCAGTGATCGATGCGTGCATTCTTGCCCATGCCGAGCGAGCCGCCGACCAGACCGCCGACAAACGGACGATCCCAGTCCCCGGTGAGCTTGCCGTACACGGCAACGTTGGTCAGGTGCAAGTTTGCGAGGCTGGCACCGTTTGAAAGCACGTCGAAGAAGCCGACGCTGCTCTGCTCGAGCGGCGCAAGCTCGGTGCCGATGCGCACACCGGAGACGGTGTGGCCGCGGCCGTCAAAGCTGCCGGCGAAGTAGTGGATGGGCGTCCACGCGCCGTTGAGGGTGATGTCCGAGTCGAGCGCGACATACTGGCCCGCGTAGTCGACCGCATTGTCGCCGATGGTGGAGGCGGCAAACGCGCGCAGCTGCGCCTCCGTCTCGATGACGAAGGGAGCGTCCTTGGTGCCGGTGCCGGAGGCAAAGATGCTCTTGGCCTTCACGCCGGGCAGGACCTTACCGTCGGCAGCGCCCCATCTCTGCCAGACTGCCGGACGCATGGCCGCAAGGCCCTCGGCCGTGTAGCCGGAGAACTTGCCGCTGTTGATGAGGTATTCATCCGTCGCGGCGAGACCCTCGGCGGAGATGCCCTGATTCAGGACGGCAGCAAAGGCGTCGTTCGTGACGTCGTCCTGCGCCGTGATCTTGTTGTAGTTGATGCCGCTGTACCAGCTGCTGGGCGTCTTGCCGACTGCGATGAGGTCCTTGCTCTCGCCGTTGACGGTGAGCACCGCCTTGCTGCTGTAGTGGCTGTCCACGACGGCGCTGCCACTCTGCTCTCCGATGAGCGTACCGGCATAGGCGTCATAGTCGCTGCTGGCATTTGTCATGGTGACATTGCCGGCGGCATAGCAGTTTTCCGTCAGGTATGGGGAAGAGGCGATCAGGCCGCCCGCTTTGCTGCGATTATACTGCAGGCTGTTGCCGCTGACGGCAACATCGCCGAGCGCAGCACAGTTGCCGACAAAGCTGCCGCTTCCGAACGAACCAACCAGACCGCCGGCAGCAACCGCGTACTTTGTGCTGCTTCCGCTGACAGCTGTGTCTGCATAGGAGTTTGTCACGCGGCTATCGTTGCCGAGCATACCGGCCAGACCGCCGACAAGCACACTGCTGCTCGAAGTGGCGGAAACAATGCTGCCCGTGACCGAGCAGTTATCAATCACAGTGTTCGCCCCGGCGTCCGCGCCGCCGACCAGACCGCCGACGTAAAGTCTCGCCACCGCACTGCTGCTGACATAGACAGCCACATCCGTGAGCTTGAGGTTTTTGACCGTCGCACCCTTTGCGAGCGAGTCAAAGAAGCCGACGGACGGCTGATCCAGCGGTGCCGCCTCCGTGCCCATGGTCACACCGGAAACGGTGTGTCCATCGCCGTCAAAGGTACCGGCAAAATTATGGATCGGCGTCCACGCATCCGTGAGCGCGATGTCCGCATCCAGCTGGAAATACAGATTGCGCGTGACGAGCTTGCTCGCCTGCGTAGCCGCTGCGAAGCCGATAAGCTGCGCAGCCGTCGCAATGCGGTAAGGATCCGCCTGCGTGCCCTCACCACCGGCAAAATAATCACTCGGATCCGCCGGAGCAATGGCGCTCTCGCCGGTCGGCAGCAGACGGCCACCTTCGGTCTGCCAGCCGTTCCAGCCGTTTTCGCTCATGCTCATGAAGGCATCCATTGTGATGGTGTTGAGAAGGTCGATATCCTTGCCGGAGAAATAGGCCTGCGCATCCGCGAGCGCTTCTTCTGTAAGTGCAGCCGCAAGCTTGGCAGAAAGCGTACCGTCCGCAAACTGTGCCGCCGTCAGGCCTTCGCATTTTTCATTCTCACTGGGCAGATAGTTGATGCCGCTATAGCCATTGGCAACCGGCTCTGCGACTGCATCGCCGCCGTAATACGTCTGCCCGGCTTCCTCGTTAAACCAGCACTGATAGCCAGCAGCCATGTAAGACGTGCCGCCGGCGATGCCGCCAATCGAAACGTCCGCGCCATCCTCATAAGACTGCGCATCCGCATGCAGCGTCATATCGGAATAGCAGGCATAGATCGCGCCGCTGCTATAACCAGCAATACCACCGGCACCGTACATCATCTGCGCATTGCAGTTGTTTTCAATGCTGCCAAACGCTGCGCAGTTGATCACAGCGGAGTTGTTAGCCGTCCAGCCGACAATACCGCCGGCGCCGGCTTCGGTGCAGCCGGTGCCGACCGCAATCTGCACATCGGCCCAGCTGTTGCAGACGAGACTCTGAATACCGTTCGTACCGACCAGCCCGCCGATATAGGCGTATCTGCTGGTGCCGCTGGCGTTCACATTGACCGTGCCGGTCGCCCAGCAGCCGTCCACAACACTGCTGTCGGCCATGCACGCGGCAAGAATGCCGACCGCCGGCTCCACATCGGCGGGCTTGGTATCAATCGACGCATCCTTGACACCCAGATTGCGGATTGCGCCGCCCCGGCCAAGCATGCCAAACAGTCCGGCGTCTTCCAATGCCGACGGCTCCGCCTTGGAGCCGATGGTCAGTCCGGTGATCACGTGGTTGTCACCGCTGAAGAAACCGCAGAAGCTGCCGCTGGCGCCGCCGATCGGCGTCCAGCTCTCACCCGACAGATCCAGATCTGCATCGAGCGTGATGTACTGGCCCTCATACGTCTCACCGCTGTTGACAGAAGCCGCAAATGCCTTGAGCTGATCGACCGTACGGATCAGGTATGGGTCAGATTTTCCACCGGTACCAGCGGCAAAAACGCCGGCTTCCGGCTGTTCCGGCTCCGTGACAAGCGCCTTGCTCAGCGCGTCGTTGACCGCCGCCTTGACACCGTTGCTGCTCTTGGTTGCACCGGAAACGCCGTCGATCTCGGTGCTGTTGGCCTTGACGATCTCGTCAAAGAGCGAAGAAACATTCTTCGAGTCCCAATAGCTCTGCTTTTCCTGGCTGACGAGCTCCACCTTGGTGATCTTGCCGTCGGTGATGGTCACTTTGACCTTGATCTCGCCGTCTTTAAAGCCCTTTCCGGTGCCTTCATAGACGCCGTCCTTGTAGGCCGTGCCCCGGAGTGCATACGCTGCGGTCAGGTCGCCGCTTGCGCCGGTGTCCACGGCATAGGCCGGGAGCGCGCAGCCGACGAGCATGACCACCAGCAGCACCAGAGACAGGAGCCGTTTGGTGATTGTCTTGTTCATGGGTTGGTCATTACCTCCTGAAATGAATTGGTATGTACATGGTTTGTGAGTGCAATGAGTCTGTGTGTAGGCCTCACCTTCCCTTTCCGCCGGCCGGTTCCGGCATATCAGGTATGCATTTGATTGTACAAAAGCGCAACAATTTGTGCGCGTGTGCAAGGGGCCACAGGCGAAAAACGGCCTCCGCCCGTACCCGCCGTAATATCATTTGCTGCCGCCCAGCGCACCGCGGCCGCGTAATACGCGTCCTCCGGGACGTCTGTAAACGTCTCGCCCTCGGAAGCCTCCGGACTGCCGGCAACGCGCCACAGCAGCGCAACCGCCTGCGAGCGCGTCACGATGCCGTTCGGTGAGAAGGTCGTGGCACTCGTGCCATAGGTGATCTCATTTTCCGTCGCCCAGCACAGCGCCTTGTAATAATAGGCATCCGCCGACACGTCCGTAAACGGAACGGAGACGGATTTCGGCTCCGGATTGCCGGCAACGTTCCAGAGGAAGGTCACGATCTGCGCGCGCGTGCACGTTTCGTCCGGGGCAAAGCGATTGCCGCCGACGCCGCTCGTGATGCCGCGGCGGACGGCCCAATAGACCGCGTCGTTATAATAGGCGTCCTCCGGAACGTCATCGAACGGTGTGACCGGCATCAGCGCGCCGCAGCGGACACAGGCGCCGTTTCTATCATAGCTGTGGCCGAGCGAATCGCCGGCCGCGACCGTCAGCGTCTCGCTGACGGCATCGCAGCGGTCGCACTGCACAAAATACTGCGCAGGCTCGGTGCAGGTCGCCGCCTGTGCGCACACGGCGGAAGCCTTGTCATGGAACGCATGACCGAGCGAATCACCAGCCACGACCGTCAGCGTCTCACTAACAGCATCGCAGCAGTCGCACTGCACAAAATACTGCGCGGGCTCGGTGCAGGTCGCCGCCTGCGCGCACACGGCGGAAGCCTTGTCATGGAACGCATGACCGAGCGGATTGAGCGTGTCGCGGTAGGTGCTGCCGCAGGCGGTGCAGGCATATTCCACCCAGCCGGGCTCCGTGCAGGTCGCCGCCTGACAGGCGGACTCCACATACTGATGCACATGGACCGACTGCAGCAGCGTGGTGTACCACAGGCCGCTGTCTTCACCGCGATAGAGCGTCAGCGGCGTCTCGGTGCCGCGCACGCAGCGGAAATATTGCTTATCTGCGCAAAACTGCAAGCTGCGCGCCATGTAGCGTGCGTTTTGAATGACAACATGGCCGTCCTGCCAGCTGATGAGCCAGCGGGCATAGCTGCTGCCGCCGTCCACGGCAGAATTGAGCTGGTCGCTGTTCGAGCGGCAGGCCAGATAGATCGACGACATCGCACCGCCGAGCCGGATGGTGTACTGCTCCGTCCCGGCCACGCGCGTGATCTGCACGGTGTACGTACCGGAGACGCCGGAGACATTGCCGTCCGCGTCCACGGTAATGCCGGTATTCGCGAGCGGCACGGCGGCAGCGGTGCTGCCAAGCGCCGCCCCGTAAACAGTGCCGTCGCAGCGCAGGACACGGTCACCGCCGCGCAGGACATACGTCCCGCTCCAGTCGTCGGTGTCCGCCGTGACGGCGGAGAACGCGGGCGTCCGGCCATCCGGTGTGGCAAAGTATTGATAGAGCGCGTAGAGCGTCGTCTCCGCACTCGTGACGTCATAGCGCTCGCCCGCGCGGAGCACCTGCGTGCTCACGACCGGTATTTTGACCGGCTCGGTCGTCCAGCCGACGAAGTGATAGTCCTGCGCGTCAGCCGTGGGCGTACCCGTCGGCTGCGGGAGCGTGATCGGATCGCCGATATAACCGGCGGCGTCCGACTGCGTCACACCACCCGGCACTGAGAAGTGCACGGTCGCCGGCGTCTTGGCGGCGAAGTGGATCGTCACCTTGCAGTCCTGCCGCAGCGCAGAAACGCGGAACGTGTCGCCATCCTGGCGCACCATAGCCGCGCCCTCAGGCACGACGGTGTAGCCGGAAGCGTAGTAGCCGGTACCGGCGTTGGCCGTAATGGTCATGCCCCGCTGTGTCACGGAGCCGCGCTCCGGTGTATCGGTGTCCGCCGTCAGAGCGTAGCGGTCAAGCAGCGACCAGCCGGAATTGACGTCCTGCAGTTGATCAACATTGCCGTGGCCGGGATAGAGATCATCCGCGGAGACAACGATCGGGAATGCGGCGCGGCCGCACTGCGCCTCATCCAGCGTTGTCAGCTGATAACTGCTTGGCATACTGTTGGCCTGACAGATCTGCGGTGAATAGTCCCACGAACCGCAGACCGTCTTCATATCCGCAACCGCCTCGGCGACAGCGCTGCCACCGAGCAGGCTGTCAAAAAACGCCGCTTCAAACGTGTAGTCGCCGACGAACGAGACCGTCTGGCTGTAACCGTAGACAACGCCGAGGCCACGATCCATGAGCGGCTTTTCCAGACCGTCAGTCGCCATGCCGAGGCAAATTGCCATCCAGAGCAGGCCGTTATTGGCCTGTGCATCCGCATCCATGTGGTCAGCAATGACCGTACCGTCCACGAGGAAAAACTTCGTGCTGCTGCTTGTGCTGCTGTAGACGGCGTGACCGCTGTCGTAATCCGCCTTGGTCAGGCCATCGCCCGTTTGCAGGCAGAGGTAGGACGTCGTGGCGCCCGAGGTATAATCATCGCCGTCTTCGTAATCGGTCGAACCGTGCGAATCGAAGATGACAACACCGCCGTCCATGATTGCATCCGCAATGGTATCGACCGTCGCCGCTTCGCCCTTATAATAGTGATATGTGCCCTCGGATGCCTGCGCCACACGCTGGGCCTCCTTCTGATACTGTTCGGTGAAGCTGCGGTCAATGCCATAGTACGGCTGGAACAGGTACACATCGCGCCCATGCTGCGCGCCGCGCTCGGCATAGGTACGTGTCTGTACATCCGGCGTATCATCTGCCACAGGCTCGGCCGCGGCCGCGATCTGCTCCAGCCGGGGAGAATAGGCGCAGGCGATCCCCTGCTCCGTCAACCAGGTGATCTGGTCTCCGCTCGTCTCGACCGAACCGGAAACGACCTCGTCCTGTGCATTGAGATAGTCGCAAATCGCCTGCGTGCGTCCGCCCGCGGACGCGTCCCGCTGCGCCGCCGTCTGCTCCACGCCGTCAAGCGCGTCGAACAGCGCATCCGCAACGGCATAATCCGCCGCCGTGAGCACCGTGTCCGCATCGCCGTCGGCCGCGAACGCCGTCACGGTCAGTGACAGCAAAACGGCAACCGCCAAAAGAACCGACAGCATCCGTTTGCATATTTGCTGCATGAAGATATCCTCCTACTATTGATTTTTTCTTGCGATTAAAGTTGTCTAATTTAAATTAGATATATCTAACTATCGTGGAAGAGAAAAGCCACGCTCCTGCGTGACCGGCAGACAAACAGCGGCTTCTACTGTGGCGCCCGGCGGTTAAATTCATCGAACCAGCGTGGAAAAAACGCGCTGCAACAAGGCACCGCAAAAAGCAAAAGCTGTCCATACACGTGATATTATACAGTGGCACTCCCACCGTGTCAAGAAAAGAATCGGTAATCCGCCGCATCCGTGCTGCACGGAAACACGCCGCGCCCGTTCCGGGCACGGCGTGCAGTATGTTATGCGGTCTGGCGCTCACACGACCTCGTCGTCCAGCCAGTCGGCAAGTTTTTCCTCGTCCATACCGAGACCCTTGGACAGGAATGCGAGCATCTCGTTGAAGTTGAGCTTTTTCAGGCGCTCGAAGTTCGTCTCGCCCTTCTTTTCGGGGTCGATCAGGCGGCCTTCGATATAGCCGCACTCATAGCACATGTTCAGTGCGTATTTCCGATGGGTATCCAGCGTCATTTCATGACCGCAGCGGGGACATTTCATCACACATTCTCCTCTCCGAATATGGCAGTTTCGGGTGTGTTTCACACAGCGCCCTGTTCAATATCTTTGAATATGCTACATGATTATGCGCCAATATGCAAGCATAGTTTACGAATTAACACGGCGCTGCCGCCGGTCCCGGCAGCGTGACGGTCAGCGTCTGCGTCAGGCGCACCGCGCCGCCGATCGACAGTCCCGTCACCGCGCCGTCCGTGCGCTGCACGCCGACCTCGAGCGTGCCGCCCGGCTGGCCGATGCCGATCTCCGTGATGCCGTCGGCAAAGTCCGCCGTGAGCACGACGGCCGTGGCGACGCTGCCGGAGGCGCAGCTGTTTTCCGCGACGCAGGACGCGGTCTCGCGCACGAACACGACCGGCTTTATGCTGCCGTGCGCGCGGTCGAGAAACACGGCGCCGACGGCGCTTGCCTCCGGCGCGGCGGCAATGGCGCGCTGCACGAGCGCATCGTCCGGCTGCGCACGGTCAATGACAAAGTGCGTGATGCCGGCAAACGTCACGCGCACGGCCGGCACATCCGGCCACTCGACCGGCTGCACCGCGCGCGGCAGCGGCATCACCGTAGACGCCTCCCCCGCCGCCGTGTCCGCCATGACCGGCTGAACGCCCTCGGCCCCGCTGATCTCGGCAAAGACACAGCTTTTCCCCTGCGCACCGGTGCGCAGCGCCTGATAAAAGCCCGCGCAGCGCAGGGCGTTGCCGCAAAACTCGCCGCCCATCATCTCCAGCCGGATCTCGCCGCCGCTGCGCGGCTCGGTCAGGAAGGCGACCTGCTCAATGCCCAGCTCCGGCAGACGCAGGATCTGCGCCGCAACGCGCGCACGCTCGGCCGCCGGCACGTCCGAGCAGACGATGGCCGTGACATTCCCCGCCGGGTCGAGCACCGCGACGGTGTATTCTCTTTTCTGCTGCAAAGTCTGCATGGTGCTCACTCCGTGAAATGGATGTGGTTATTGATGTGATCCTGACAGAAGCAGTGGTAGCCCACGCAGCGGGAGCAATACCGGAACTCCAGCTCCGGGTGATCCGCGTCCGTGCGGCCGCAGACGGCGCACTTGTAGTGATAGGGCTTGTTCGCCTGCTCGCGCCGGATACGCCGCGCCTCGCGCTTGAAGTTGACCGTTTTCTGCCGCTGGCGCACGTGCGACGGGCGGAAGAAGTCAAACAGCCAGTCGCCGCAGTAGACCAGATAGTTGAGCACCGCCACCACCGGCAGCAGGTTCAGCGGGAAGGACATCGTGATCACGCCGAACACGAACAGCGCCGCGTCCAGATACGCCAGATACTTCACCTTGATCGGGATGATGAAAAACAGCAGCACCTGCACATCCGGATAGAGCGTCGCAAAGGCAAAGAACATGGACAGGTTCAGGTACGTGGTCGAGACGACCACGTCGTGGCCTAGGATGGCCGAGAGCACCACACCGTAGATCGCCGTGAGCAGCATACCGCTCACGTAATAGATCGTGAATTTGCCGTTGCCCCACTCGCGCTCAAGGCACGAGCCGATCCAGTAGTAGAAGTACAGCATCAGCAGCAGCCAGATGGGCCGTGACTCCGTCGGCACGAACACATAGGTGATCAGCCGCCAGACCTGCCCGTGCAGGATGCCCTGCGCCGAGCCGCTCAGAAGCGACACGATCTGTCCGGTCGTGTCCATCTGCGCCAGCAGCCAGACGGCTGCGTTGCCGATGACGATGATCAGCATCAGGTTCGGAATGCCGAAGCGCGGATGCGTATAGCAAAACCGGTCGATTTTGTTCATCAGTTTTCTCATGGGGTTCCTCCGTAAAAACAACGTATGACCATGATACCTTCTTCCAGACGCAAAGTCCATAAAAAAATATCCGGAATCGCAATTTGTGCTTTCTAAATAGCGCGGCGTGTGGTATGATGATATCTGTATTATTATGTCGCAAGGTATGGTTATCACATGGAACAAATGCAAGAATTTGAAACAGAAGCGCGCAATGATCTGATCGAAGGCCGCAACGCGGTCATCGAGGCCCTGCGCGTGGGCCGCACGATCGACAAGATCTTCATCGCCAAGGGCGACGTGGACAAGACGCTCGGGCACATCGCCTCAAAAGCGCGCAGCGCCGGCATCGTCGTCACGGAGGCCGACCGCCGCAAGCTCGACGCCATGAGCCAGACGCACGCACATCAGGGCGTGATCGCGCTGTGCGCCGTCAAGGAGTACAGCACGATCGAGGACATGCTCGCCGTCGCCGCCGAGCGCGGTGAGGCGCCGTTTCTCGTGCTGTGCGACGAGATCTCCGACCCGCACAACCTCGGCGCGATCATCCGCACGGCCGAGTGCGTCGGTGCGCACGGCGTCATCATCCCGAAGCGCCGCAGCGCGGGACTGACCGCCATCGTGGACAAGGCATCCGCGGGCGCGCTTGAGCACATGGCCATCGCGCGGGTGCCGAATCTGGTCGCCGCGATCGAGACGCTCAAGAAAAACGGCCTCTGGATCTACGGCACGGCCGCCGAGGGCTCGAACGAGCTGTGGAAGACGGATCTGACAGGCCCCGCCTGCATCGTCATCGGCTCGGAGGGCAGCGGCATCAGCCGTCTGGTGCGCGAAAAGTGTGATTTTCTCGTCAGCATCCCGCTGCGCGGACAGATCTCCTCGCTCAATGCATCCGCTGCCGCGGCGGTGCTGCTCTATGAGGCGCTGCGCCAGCGCAGCTGAACGGCCGCGCCCCCACTATAAAAAGGAGTTGACCATATGGACGAATTTGATCGCTCGCCAGAGGACATTTCTTTTGATCTGAATGCGGAGGAATTCTCCCTGGAATCCATTCTGGACGAATATAAAGATTTTCAGACGGAAAAGCCGGCGCCGCGTCCGCGCCCGGCTTACCGCAGCCGCCCCGTCACAGCGGAGATGATCGAGGAAGCGGAAGCGGCCGACGCCGAGACCGAGGATATTCTCATGTCCGCCGAGCTCGACAGTGCGCTGGACGATGCCGAAAGCACACAGGCGCAAGCCGAGCCCGTGCATGAGGATCACGACGTCAAGCGCTATCACCCGAAACGCCAGCGCGACCATGCGACCGCAGCCGAGATCGAAAAATGGAACGAGACGAAGGCCGGCGCCAAGCGTCTGGCGCAAAAGGGCCTCTCGGGGCTCAAGGGCTTCGCCTCCAAGCTCTCGGAGGTCGTGCCGGATGAGCCGGTCGAGCCCGAGGACGACCTGCCGGAGGAGGATGCATCCATCCCCGTCTCAGCCCCGCCGGATGTGCCCGAGGGCCTGTATGACCCCGAGCCGGAAGAGCCGACGCGCGTGTTTCAGGCCATCACCGAGGACGGCACGGAGGGTGACGACGCGGCCTACGCCCGCGCGGGAAGCTACGCGCGCGCCGACGAGGACGCTGCGCCCGCCCGCCGCAGCTTTCAGGACTCGGTGCTCAACCCGCTCATGGCGCGGCTGGCTGCCGTGGCCTACCGCGTGCGCGCGCACAACAACGCCGTGCACGCCTCGGCCAATGCCGAGGAGGAGCTCGGTCCGGAGCCGAGTGCGGAGGACGCCGCAAAGTATTACGGCGGTCAGGTCAAATCCCTGCGCTTTCGCTGCCGCGCGGCCATGCTCGTGTGCATCCCGCTGATCTACATCTCGCTCGGTCTGCCGGTGTTCGGCGTGCTCAAAAGCAGCCCGACCGTCGCCGCGCTCGTGTGCCTGATGATGCAGCTGACCGTGATGCTCATCGGTCTGGACGTGATCACCAACGGCTTTTTCAACCTCGTGCACCGCACGCCGGGGCTGGAATCGCTCGTATTTCTCAACTGTGTCTTTTCCGCGCTGGATGCGGTCGTGCTGGCTGTCACCAGCTCGGATGCCGTCGGTCTGCCGTTTTGCGCCGTGTCCGCGTTTTCCGTCGCCTGCTGCCTGTGGAGCGCGCTGAACACCTGCCGCGGCTTTAAGTACACGTTCCGCACGCTCGCCGTCGACAAAGACCCCTACACCGTCAGCGCGGACAGCGAGGTCGTCAAGGACAGCATCACCGTGCTCAAGTCCAAGCGCGAAACGGCGGGCTTCATCCACCGCAGCGAAGAGGCGGGTCCTGCCGACACGATCTATGCCGGTCTCGCGCCGTATCTCATCGCCGCGTCCGTGATCCTCGGCCTGCTTGCCACGATCCTCAGCGACAACTACGCCAACATCCTGCACGTGTTCGCCGCCGTCACCGCGCCGTGTGCGCCGTTTGCGGCGCTGGTCGCGTTCGCCGTCCCGTTCCGGACGGCCGCGCGCAAGCTCGCCCAGACCGGCAGCGCCATCGCCGGCTGGAACGGCGCGAGCGATATCGGCCGCAGCAAGCACCTGATCGTGACGGATAAGGATCTGTTCACCGCGCGCAACATCTCGATCGAGGACATCCGCATTCTCGACGGTGCGTTCCCGGACAAGGTCATCTCCTACACCGGCAGCGTGATCGTCGCCTCCGGCAGCTGCCTCGCCTCCGTGTTCACCGATCTCATGCAGCGCAACAACTGTGCGCTCATGCCGGTCGACTCATTCACCTGCAACGAGAGCGGCGGCCTGACGGCGCTGGTCAACGGCGAGGAAGTGCTCGTCGGCAGCAGCGCCTTCATGAATCTCAAGGGCGTGCATCTGCCGCAGCAGCTCAACGTCAAAAACGCCGTGTTCGCGTCCATCAACGGGCTGTTCGTCGCAAGCTTCAAGATCAAGTACGTGCCGGTGCAGTCGGTGCAGAACGCGCTCTTCGGCCTGCTGCGCACGCGCATCGCGCCGATCTTCGCTGTGCGTGACTTCAACATCACGCCGCTGATGCTCAGCCAGAAGTTCAAGATGTCCACCGACGGCTTTGACTTCCCGGCGTACTCCAAGCGCTACGCCATGTCGGCCGCCGAGCCCTCGGACTACACGCAGACCGCGGGCATCGTGGCGCGCGACGGGCTCGGTCCGCTCGTCGGCGTCGCCGGGACCGGCCGCCAGCTCTTTCAGGCGGTGCGCATCTGCGTCATTCTCGCCCTGCTGTGCACGGTCGTCGGCGTCATACTGATGTTTGCCCTGTGCGCCATCGGCGCGTTCGATTCCGCCACCGTCGGCAACCTCTTCGTGTTTATGGGCCTGTGGCTCGTTCCTGTCATATTGCTGAATTTTGGCCTGAAACGCTGAGTTTTCATATTTATGATTGCCAAGAGTTTCGAAATCGTGTATACTTTTATAGTCATGTGTTAAATACAGCACGTGGCTTCCGGAGTTGGAATTTCCGATAGTTAATATAGAAGGAGAGTACACTACATGAGCTACGAAACCAAGAACATCCGCAACGTGTGCCTGCTCGGACATGGCGGCAGCGGCAAGACCACGCTCGCCGAGAGCATGCTGTACCTGACCGGTGCGATCGACCGTCAGGGCAAAACTGCCGACGGCAACACCGTCTGTGACTACGATCCCGAGGAGATCAAGCGCAAAATCACGATCTCGACCAGCATCGCGCCGGTCAACTTCGGCGGCTGCAAGATCAACATCCTCGATTGCCCGGGCTTTTTCGACTTTGCGGGTGACGCTCGCTGCGCCATGCGCGCGGCTGAGGCCGGCATGATCTTCTGCACCGCGAAAGACGGCATCGCCGTCGGCGCGGAGCGCTGCTGGAAATACCTCAAGAGCGAGAACATCCCCTGCCTGTTCTACATCTCCAAGACCGATGAGGATCACGGCGATTTTGCCGGCGTCCTCTCCGCCCTGCAGGACAAGTACGGCAGCGCCGTCTGCGCGGTCACCGCGCCGATGAGCGACGGCACGGGCGTCATCGACCTCGTGCACAACGTCGCCTATCAGACCAAGGGCAACAAGACCGAGAAGATCGCCGTTCCCGCCGCCGACGCCGACATGGTCGAGTCGCTGCGCGAGACGCTCTTTGAGGCGGCCGCCGGCGCTGATGAGGCGCTCATGGAGAAGTATTTCGAGGACATGATGCTCTCCGAGGAGGACACCGTCAAGGGCCTTCGTCTGGGTCTGAAGGACCGCACCGTGTTCCCCGTGCTCTGCGGCGCTGCCGGCAGCGGCATCGGCACCGAGAGCGTACTGCAGGCGATCGTCGATTACGTGCCCAGCCCGGCCGACATCGGCGAGGTCACCACGGCTGACGGCGGCAAGCTCGCTGTCGATCCGAACGGTCCTGTGTGCGCGTTCGTGTTCAAGACCATTTCCGACCAGTTCGGCAAGTACTCCTTCATCAAGGTGCTGTCCGGCAAGGTCGTGTCCGATCTGTCTCTGCGCAATATGCGCACGAGCAGCACCGATAAGCTCGGCCGTATGTACACCATGTGCGGCAAGAAGAGCACCGAGGTCAAGGAAGCCTGCTGCGGCGACATCGTGGCCATCGGCAAGATGGAGTGGAAGACCGGCGACACCGTCTGCGACCCGAAAAACGAGGTCGAGCTGCCCGCCATCAAGCTGGCTGAGCCCTGCTACTCCATGGCCATCAGCCCCAAGACCAAAGGACAGGACGACAAGGTCGCGTCCGGTCTCGCACGCCTGAACGAGGAGGATATCTCCTTCACGCTCGTCAACAACGCCGAGACCCACCAGATGGTCATCTCCGGCGCGGGCGACATTCAGGTCGACGTGCTGTGCGCCAAGCTCAAGAGCCGCTTCGGCGTCGAGACCGAGCTCAAGCCGGCGCGCGTCGCTTACCGCGAAAAGATCAAGGCCAAGGTCGAAGCCCACGGCCGCCACAAAAAGCAGTCCGGCGGCAGCGGCCAGTTCGGTGACGTCTGGATCCGCTTCGAGCCGCAGGATGAGTCCGACGACATGATCTTCGCCGAGGAGGTCTTCGGCGGCAGCGTGCCGAAAAACTTCTTCCCGTCCGTTGAAAAGGGTCTGCGCAACGCCGTGCAGAAGGGCGTGCTCGCCGGTTACCCGCTCGTCGGCCTGAAGGCCGTGCTGTACGACGGCTCCTATCACCCGGTCGACTCCAACGATATGGCGTTCCAGACGGCTGCCCGCCTCGCCTATCAGGACGGCATCCCGAAGGCGAAGCCGACCATCCTCGAGCCGATCGGCCTGCTGAAGGTCACCATCCCGGACGCCAACCTTGGCGACATCATGTCCGACATCTCCTCCAAGCGCCGCGGCACCGTGCTCGGCATGACGGCGGAGGACGGCATGCAGACCGTCGAGGCGGAAGTCCCGATGGCGGAGATGGGCTCCTACACGATCGATCTGCGCTCCATGACGCAGGGACGTGGCTCCTTCTCGTGCAAGTTCGTTCGCTACGAGGAAGCACCCGGCAACGTCCAGCAGAAGGTCATCGAGGAAGCAAAGAAAGAACAGGAAGCGTAACTGAAACTGCAAAAGAAGCCCTTTCCCGGGCTTCTTTTGTCTATCCGGAAGCGAGGGATCCCAATGAAAAACACGAACAAAACTATGCTCTACACCTTCTGGTCGGGCGCGATCTTGCTGTGTCTGGCGCTGGTCGCCGTCGTGCTGGTGTTCACCAACGCCGTCGGCAACACACACGCCTCCAAGCCGCAGAACGACCCTGCCGCCGCCGTCACACCGACGCCGACGCCGCAGGTCAATCCGATCACGCCGATCCAGTCGTCCGCCGCGCTCGCGCAGACGGAGGACAAGGGCAGCACCTACGTCGACCAGATCTATTTTCTGGGCGACAAATCGCTGAAGGTGCTCCAGACGGAGTCGATGCTCACCGGCAAGGACGCCAAAACGCAGGTCTGGGTGCCGGACACCGGCTCTCTGCCCGCCTCGTCGCTCGACACGGCGAAATACAAATCCCCCGTGACCGGCAACAACGTGCCCGCAGATGAGATCTGCGAGGTCAACAAGCCCGCATATCTCGTCATCTGTCCGAGCGCGGACAACATCTCCATGACGAGCGAGGAGCAGATCAAATCGGTCTACACCACGCTCATCAACGCCGTCAAGGCCAAAAGCCCGAGCACGAAGATCATCTGCTGCTCGCTGACGCCGATCGCGTCCAACTATCAGTACGAGGACATTACCAACGAGCTCATCCAGAAGGTCAACGGCTGGATCGCCGCCGCAGCGGAGAGCACAGGCGCGAAGTATCTTGACATGGCAAGCGGTCTGGTCGCCGATGACGGCTTCCTGCCGCAGAGCTATCAGGACGGCGACGGCATGCACCTCAACGCCGAGGGCATGAAGGCATGGCTGACGTATCTGCGCACGCACGCCTACCCGTGACCGATGCATAGAAAGATCCCAGAGCGACTGCTCCGGGATTTTCCGATATCAAAAAAGCCTCGCAGAGTTTCGCCGCCGCAGCGGCGAAAGAAAGTCCAATCATTTTCTCCGGCGACATGCGCGGCGGGGAAAATACTTCTCAGGCTGCAAGTGTGGAATTTGTGCGCCGGCGGCGCACAAATTATGCGCGCAGCAGACTGCAGGCCTTTTTGTCGGAAAACAAGATGTTTTCCGACAGCCAAAAGATCCCGGAGCCGCAGCTCCGGGATTTTTTGTTGTCTTCAGCGGATGATCGCCTTGATGAACGGCGCTGCCGGGGGCGCATCCGGGGTGATCGTGTAGCACGCGGTGAGCTCCGCGACCGCCTTGCGCGCGGCCGCCTCGTCGGCAGCGTGGATCGTCGCGAGCGGCTCCCCTGCCGTGACCGGCTCGTCTACCTTCTTGTGCAGGACGATGCCGACGCCGTAGTCAATGGTGCTGTCCTTCGTCGCGCGGCCGCCGCCGAGACGCATGGACACGAGGCCCACATCCGTAGCCGCGATGTGGCGCACATAGCCGCTCGCGGGCGACGGCACTTCCATCTGCACCGGCGCCGCCGGCAGAAGCGACGGGTCATAGATCGCCGCCGGGTCGCCGTCCTGCGCCGCAACAAACTCCGCCAGCTTTTTCAGCGCCGAGCCGTCCGTGATCGTCTGCTCGAGCATGGCGCGCGCCGCAGCATCATCGGCTGCGAGCCCCGCCTGCGTGAGGATGCACGCGCCGAGCGTCAGGCACAGCTCCAGCAGCTCGCTCTTATACTCGCCGCGCAGCGTCGCAATTGCCTCCCTGACCTCGAGCGCGTTGCCGACGGCATGACCGAGCGGCTCGTCCATATCCGTGATGACGGCGACCGTCTTGCGGCCGGCCATCTTGCCGATCTCGACCATCTCGGTCGCAAGCTCGCGCGCATCATCCAGCGTCTTCATAAATGAGCCGTCGCCGCACTTGACGTCCAGCACGATGACGTCCGCACCGGCGGCCAGCTTCTTGGACATGATGCTGCTGACTATGAGCGGGATGCTCGGCACGGTGCCGGTCACGTCGCGCAGGGCGTAGAGTTTTTTATCGGCGGGGTCAAGGTTCGCCGTCTGTCCGGCGATGACCATGCCGACGCGGTCGACATTCTCCAGGAACCGTTCCATGGGCAGGTTGATGTTGAAGCCCGGAATGCTCTCAAGCTTATCGAGCGTGCCGCCCGTGTGGCCGAGGCCGCGGCCGGACATCTTCGCCATCTTCACGCCGAGGCTCGCCACCATCGGTACGAGCACGAGCGAGGTCTTGTCGCCCACGCCGCCGGTCGAGTGCTTATCCGCCTTCACGCCGGACACGCCCGACAGATCCAGCGTCTCGCCGCTGTGCATCATGGCCATGGTCAGATCCAGCGTCTCGCGCCGATCCATTCCGCGAAAATAGATGGCCATCAGCATGGCGGACATCTGATAATCCGGGATCTCACCGCGGGTATAGCCGTCGACCACGTAACGGATCTCCTCCGTCGTGAGTGCCTGCCCGTCGCGTTTTTTCACGATCAGATCGCTCATTCTCATCGCAATGTGCTCCTTTGCATTTCTTTGCCACGAGTATAGCACGGCGGCGGCGGAATTGCAATTCAGCGTGGAAAAATCAGATACGGCCGCCCGTCGATCTCCCGCAGCACGGCCTGTGCGCCGCGCGGGAGGTTCGGTGCGTCCGCCGGGATGGCGATGACCGTCCGCTTGCCGTCAAACGTCGTGAGCACGCCGTCCGGCGCAGAATACCAGAGCACATCCAGGCCATCGTCCGCACACTGCGGCGCCGGCTCCGGCGCTGGCTCGGGCTCGGCCGGAATGTCCCACGCCTCGTCCGCCGCGAACAGGATCTCCTGCGGCAGGCGCGCACACTCGAGCCGCGTGAGCCGCTTGGTCAGGGTGAGCGCGCCGCTGCCGTCCGGCAGCATCAGGCCGAGATACGCGCGTGAGCGCGCCCCGCACACGGCGAGCCGCAGCCGGGGCGCATCCGTTTTCGCCCGCGCGGAAAACACCGTATGCAGCCCCTCGCGCGTCACGCGCAGCGTGCCGATGGGCTTGTTTTGCTGCAGGATCGGATACTCAGGCATAAAAAATCACTCCCGCACCAGACTATGCGCGGGAGTGATGGATTTAGAACCGGAGTCAGCCGATGCTGTAGCTGCCGCGCACCATGACAGTGGTGTCGGCCGAGGCACGAACGCCCGCGCCGTCCGTCTGCAGGAGATACAGGTGGTTTTCCGTGAGCTTTTCGCCGACGGCAGCCGTCGAGCCGGATGTGAGATCCACAGCGGCGCTCTGCGTCACGGCTGCGGCACCGCTGCGCATGAGCACCTCCGTGCCCGCGCGTCCGGTGAGCGTCTGCCCGTTTTCCAGCGTCACGAGCACGTATGTACCGCCCGCAGCGGCGACCTGATCGGCAAACTGTTCCTCCATTTCGCCGATCGCGCCGTTGAGCGTGGAACGGTAGGCGTCCTCCATGCGCGGCTGCACGACATCCTGCAGATAGCTGGACGTGACGAGCGGGTCTTCCCGCGAGCCGTAGTTTGCGACCGCGTACACGGTCACGGCGGCGACCATAGCCAGCGCAGCGACCAGTGCGATCGTGATGAGCGTCTTTTTCTTCATATCCGTTCCTCCGTTTTTTGAGCGTGGCGTTTACTGCGGCAGGCCAAAGCTTACGGCGATCGCGTTATCCACCTGATGCATCGCGGGCTCGTCCAGACGGCCCATGCGCTCGCGCAGGCGCGATTTATCGAGCGTGCGAACCTGCTCGAGCAGGATCACACTGTCACGCGTCAGGCCGCAGCTGCGCGCCGCGAGCGAGATATGCGTCGGCAGATTGGCCTTGCCGGTCTGCGACGTGATCGCGGCGGCGATCACCGTCGGGCTGTGGCGGTTGCCGGTGTCGTTTTGAATGATGAGCACGGGGCGCATCCCGCCCTGCTCACTGCCGACCACCGGGCTGAGGTCGGCATAATAGATGTCTCCGCGTCTGACTGGCTGCATAACATTCATCTCCGATGGAATATTTGCCCCGGTCGATATGTAGGGGCACAGTTATTGTCGCCATCGGAGCGAAATTTATACCTCAGTCGATATACACGCGCTGCACGCGCTGGCTCATGGCGCACAGCAGCTCGTACGGGATCGTGCCGGCCTTTTCGGCCTGCTCGGCCACCGAGAGGTCTGCGCCGAAGATGGTCGCCACGTCGCCGGGCTGTACCTCGGGGATGTCGGTCACATCGACCATGCACATATCCATGCAGATGCGGCCGACCTGCGGCGCGCGCTTGCCGTGCAGCAGCACGTCGCCCTTGCCGGAGAGACTGCGCAGCAGACCGTCGGCATAGCCGACCGGCAGCACGGCCAGACGCATATCGTGCGGGCAGGTAAACGTGCGGCCGTAGCTGATCGTGTCGCCTGCGTGGTGGTACGTGACTTCGGACACGCGGCTATAGAGCGACATCGCCGGGCGCAGGTCGAGCCCGCCGGTCTCCGCCGCCGGGAACACGCCGTAGAGCAGCAGGCCGGGGCGCACCATATCCAGATGCATCTGCGGATAGTTTATCACAGCGCCGCTGTTGGCGCAATGGCGAATGGCAAAGTGGTGGCCGGTCGCCTGCTCCATGCGGTCGATCGCATGCAGAAAGCGCGAAAACTGCAGCTGCGTGTACGGGTCGCCGTTTTCGTCCGAGACGGCAAAGTGCGTGAACACGCCGGTGAAATTCAGGTGCGGCAGCGACAGCGCCTCGAGCATCTCGTCGAGATGGCTGTCATCATGCACGTCAAAGCCCGTGCGCCCCATGCCGGTCTCCAGCTTCATGTGTGCGTTCAGGCGCAGCCCCGTCCCGGCGAGGAAACGGTTGAGCTCGCGCGCATATTCGATGCTGCCGACCGCCTGCGTCACGCCGAGGGTCGCAAGGTCGACGGCGATGTTCGCCGACTGCGGCCCGAGCAGCAGGATGTTCATCGTCACACCCGCAGCGCGCAGCTCCTCGGCCTCGTCATAGCAGTTGACGGCGATCCACTGGCAGCCCGCCCGCTGCAGGCGCTGCGCCACGCGCACTGCGCCGTGGCCGTAGGCATTGGCCTTGCAGACGCCGAGCATCTGGCAGCCGTCCGGCAGGCGGCTGCTGATCTCGCGGTAGTTGTGTTCCAGATCATTGAGACTGATCTCTACCCATGTTCGAATTTTGCGATTCATCGTTCGTACTTCCTTGTTCCAGATTCCATTGTTCCACCGTGCAGTACAGGCACGAGTGTTCATCCACCGACAGCTCCGCGCACTGCGGCACAGTGCCGTCCAGATACAGCCGCACGACCGTATGGTCGTCGGTAATGAGCTGCACGACCAGCAGCCCGTCCTCCTGCCATGTGAGATCGACATAGCCGCTGCGGATGGCATCCACCACATAGGGCAGCGCCGTCAGCGGAGTCAGTCCGGCGGCGTTGAGATCGCCCGCCGGCAGCAGGATATCATCGAAGGTGAGCGTGCTCTCTCCTCGGTGCAGGTGCGCGCCGACGCCCTCGGCCGTCTCCGGAGCGATGACCGTGAGATCATAGCCATCGGTCAGTTCCCGGCAGGTGAGCGTGTAGTCCGCGACCGTGTCGCCGTAGTCCGCGCGCACCTGCGCCGTCACGGTGACGAGGCTTCCCGTGAGCGTATCGCGGAAGGTCTGAAACGATTGCTCTCCCGCACCGCGTCCGCACGCGGACAACAGCAGCAGGCTTATCATCAGTGCAGCGATGCTTCTGCGCTGCATACTGCCTCCTATCGGATGATGGTTTTTGTGACCTCCGGCAGCGCCGCGATCACGTCGGTCGGGTTCATGGCATATTCGCCCATGCGTGCGGCGCACACGTCGCCTGCCCGCCCATGCAGCCAAACCGCGGTCTGCACCGCATCGCGCGCGGGCATCTGGCACAGCAGCGCACCGAGCATACCCGCCAGCACGTCACCGCTGCCGCCCTTGGCCATACCGGGATTGCCGGCGCGCAGCACGGCCGTGTCCCCGTCCGGGAATGCACAGACCGTCTCCGGCCCTTTGCGCACGACGGTGCAGCCGTGCGCGGCGGCAAAAGCGGACGCCGCCTCTGCCCTGCCGGCCGCATCCGCACCCGCAAGGCGGGCAAACTCCCCGTCGTGCGGTGTGAGGACAATGGGCGCGCGGGCGCGATCGAGCACCGTCACATCCTGCGCGACGGCAAAGAGCGCGTCAGCGTCGAGCACGAGCGGGGTCTCCGAGCGCAAAACGACAGCCTGCACCAGCGCCGTGAGCGCGGCATTCCGCCCCAGGCCGGGGCCAAACACGCACACATCGCTCCTGCGCAGCCGCTCGAGCAGCTCCGGCAGCGCGTCTGCCGTAAGCTTACCGTCGGCCGACGGGAGCGGGAACGGCATCGCCGCGTCGTTTTTCACGGCGGTGATCGCATAGATCGCCTCCGGCACGCCGACGGACACCAGCCCCGCACCGCAGCGCAGCGCGGCATGGGCGCACAGCGTCGGCGCGCCGGTATAGCCGACGCAGCCGCCGACGATGAGCACGCGGCCGTAGTCATATTTATTGGTGTCGGACGCGCGCCGCGGCAGATACGGCGCGCACGGTTCGATGCAGTGCATGGCTTGCCTCCTGAACGGAAACGCAGGGATTTGTCAGCAAATATTATAGCGTTTTCAAATCCCCACGTCAAATTTTCTTCTCCTTTTACATTGATTTGTTGCGCGAAGTGTGGTATAAATAGCTTTGTTATTGAGTTTATTGCTTGGATCGGGAAAATAGTACCAAGGTTCCGCACCAGAGAGGGACGCCGCCGGCTGAGAGCGTCCTGCGAGAAACGTACTTCGTTCGCCCGTGAGCTCCGGCCAATCCCCGGCGGGTCCGCCCGTTAGCGCGCAGAGAGTGCGGCGCACGTGCGCCGAATTCGGGTGGTACCGCGGAAGCTTCCTTTCGTCCCTGCTTGTGGGACGGGAGGTTTTTTTATACCCATCCGGCGATAAACACGACCGACTACGTAAACTTTGCAACGAAGGAGTTGTTTGCATGAAAGAAATGCTGCAGAAGCTGCGCGAGGCTTCTGTCGACGCCATTTTGCAGGCGGACGACATCACGGCGCTGGAAAACCTGCGCGTGAAGTACCTCGGCAAAAAGGGGGAGCTGACCGCCATCCTCAAGCAGATGGGCCGCCTGTCGGCGGAGGAGCGCCCGGCCATGGGCCAGCTGGCAAACCAGGTGCGCGCGGAGCTTGAGACAGCGCTCGAGCAACGCCGCGAGTCGCTCAATGCGCGCATGCTCGAGATGCGCCTCAAGGCCGAGACGCTCGATGTGACCATGCCCGGCAAAGCGCCGGAGCTCGGCCACCAGCACCCGATGTACATCGTGCTCGACGAGATCAAGGACATCTTCGTCGGCATGGGCTTCGAGATCCTCGAAGGCCCGGAGATCGAGGAGGCCGAGTATAACTTCACCAAGCTCAACACCTCCGAGGGGCACCCCGCCCGCGAGTGGTCGGACACGTTCTACCTGACCGAGGACAGCCGCATTCTTCTGCGCACGCAGACCTCCCCGATGCAGGTGCGCGCGATGGAGAGCAAGCCCCTGCCGATCCGCATGGTCGCCCCCGGCCGCGTCTACCGCAAGGATGAGGTAGATGCCACGCACTCGCCCATGTTCCACCAGATCGAGGGCATGGTCATCGACAAGGGCGTCACGATGGCGGACCTGAAGGGCACGCTCAACACGCTCGTGCGCAAGCTCTACGGCGAGAACACCGTCACCCGCTTCCGCCCGCACCACTTCCCGTTCACCGAGCCGAGCTGCGAGATGGACGTGCAGTGCCACAAGTGCGGCGGCAAGGGCTGCCCCACCTGCAAGGGCGAAGGCTGGATCGAGATTCTCGGCGCCGGCATGATCCATCCGAAGGTGCTTGAGGGCTGCGGCATCGACACGGACGTCTACTCCGGCTGGGCCTTCGGCATGGGTCTGGAGCGTCTGGCGATGCGCCGCTTTAAGATCAGCGACCTGCGCCTGATCTTCGAAAACGACGTGCGCTTCCTGCAGCAGTTCTGAGAAAGGAGAGGCTACCATGATTTTAAGCAGAAAATGGCTCAATGAATTCGTAGATTGCTCGGCCTGGTCCGATCACGACTTTTCCGAGGCAATGACCCTCTCCGGCTCTAAGGTGGAGACGTTCACAAACCTGCACGACAGCATCCGCAGCGTCGTCGCGGGGCGCATCGTGGAGATGGTGCGCCACACGAACTCCGACCACATGTGGGTCTGTCAGGTCGACGTTGGCGGCGATGCGCCGATCCAGATCGTGACCGGCGCACAGAACCAGCAGGTCGGAGACCTGGTACCCGTCGCGCTCGACGGCTCTCTCCTGCCCGACGGCAAGCAGATCCACGCCGGCACGCTGCGCGGCGAGGCGTCCAACGGCATGATGTGCTCGCTCAAGGAGCTCGGTCTGACGCTGCATGACTACCCCTACGCCATCGAGGACGGCCTGTGGGTCATGCAGGAGGACGGTGTGAAGCCCGGCGACGACATCGCCGCCGTCATCGGCGCGGACGACCACGTGGTCGAGTTTGAGATCACACCCAACCGCCCGGACTGCCTGTCTGTGATCGGTCTGGCGCGTGAGGCCGCCGTGACCTTTGACAAGCCCCTGAAGCTGCACACGCCCGACGTGCCCGGCTGCGGCGAGGACATCCGCGACCATGTCAGCATCCGCATCGACGATCCCGCGCTCTGTCCGCGCTACACCGCGCGCATGGTGCGCAACGTCAAGATCGGTCCGTCCCCGGCGTGGATGCGCGAGCGCCTGCGCAACAGCGGCGTGCGCCCGATCAACAACATCGTCGACATCACAAACTACGTCATGCTCGAGTACGGCCAGCCCATGCACGCATTCGACTTCTCGTGCATCGGCGGCAAGCAGATCATCGTGCGCACCGCGCGCGAGGGCGAGACCATCGAGACGCTCGACGGCACGGCGCGCAAGCTCACGCCGAATATGCTCTGCATCTGCGACGAGCAGAAGCCCGTCGCGGTCGCCGGCGTCATGGGCGGCGCCAACTCCGAGATCGTGGGCGACACGGCCATGGTCGTCTTTGAGGGCGCAAACTTCAACGGTACGAGCGTGCGCCGCACGGCCGCTGCGCTCGGCATGCGCACGGAGGCCTCCGGCCGCTTTGAGAAGGGGCTCGACCCGATGAATACCGTCGCCGCCGTAGATCGCGCATGCGAGCTCGTGGAGCTGCTCGGCTGCGGCGAGGTAATGCGCGGCACCATCGACGTGTTGCCCGAACCCATCGTGCCGAAGACCGTGAAGCTCGAGCCGGAAAAGGTCAACGGTCTGCTCGGTACGGACGTGTCCGAGGCAGAGATGCGCCGCATCCTGCTCGCGCTCGGCTTCGAGCTCGACGGCGAGACGATCATCGTCCCCTCCTGGCGCGGCGACGTGGAGCACTACTCCGACATCGCCGAGGAGATTGCCCGCTTCTACGGCTATAACAACATCCCCTGCACGCTCATGCGCGGCCAGACCACCAGCGGCGGCTACAGCGATGCGCAGCAGGCAGAGCGCAGCATCGGCGCGATGGCGCGCGCGCTCGGCTACAGCGAGATCATCACGTATTCGTTCATCAGCCCCTCGTACTACGACAAGATCCGTCTCCCGGCCGATTCCCCGCTGCGCAACTCCATGAAGATCCTCAACCCCCTCGGTGAGGACACCTCCATCATGCGCACGACGGTACTGCCGTCCATGCTCGAGATCCTCACGCGCAACTATAACTACCGCAACAAGGCCGTGCGCCTGTACGAGATCGGCAAAGTCTACTTTGCCCGCCCCGACGGTATGGCCGACGAGCCGAAGCTGCTGTGCCTTGGCGGCTACGGCGGCGGCATGGACTTCTTCCAGCTCAAGGGTGCGGTCGAGCGCATCCTCGCCGGTCTGCGCATCACGGACGTGACGTTTGAAGCCGAGAGCGGCAACCCGTCGTACCACCCCGGCCGCTGCGCGAAGGTGTACGCCGGCGGCAAGCTGCTGGGCGTGCTCGGCCAGGTCCATCCGCTTGCGGCAGCGAATTACGGCGTGGACACGGAGCTTTACACCGCCGAGCTGCAGCTCGGCGAAATGCTCACCGAGCGCGGTGCGACACCGGTCTACACGCCGCTGCCGCGCTTCCCGGCCGTGACGCGTGACGTGGCCGTCGTCTGCAGCGCCGACATCCCGGTCGCCAAGCTCTCGCAGTGCATCCTCGCCGCCGGCGGACAGTATCTCAAGGGCTGCGAGCTCTTTGACGTGTACACCGGTGCCCCAATCCCGGCCGGCTATAAGAGCGTCGCTTTCTCGCTGACGCTGCGCGCCGACGACCAGACGCTCACCGACGACCACGCCGAGGAGACGATGCAGAGTGTCCTCAAGGCGCTTGAGGAGACATTCCACGCGACGATCCGCTGAGCGTTCCCTGCAGCGAAAAGGTATTAAGAAATTATTTAGAACTTTTTTCGAAAAGGGTTGAAAAGTGGCTTTACAGACTTGTGTTTTTTGGTATAATAGGCACAAGAACTTGTATGAGGGAGGGCTTCACATGGAAGACGCAACCAGACGGTTTAACGCGATCGACAACAAAACAGAAATGAAGGAGATCCTCACTTCCGTGTATCATTCCCTTGTTGTCAAAGGCTACAACCCGATCAACCAGCTCGTCGGCTACATCCTATCCGAGGACCCGACGTACATCACCAACTACAACAACGCCCGCAGCCTCATCTGCCGCCTCGACCGCGACGAGCTGCTGCAGGAGCTGTTGACCAGCTACTTGGACAAGTGAAGCAAGCACTGTTATGAAACGAAAAAGGCCCTGCCGTGAGGCAGGGTCTTTTTGCATATCCGCGCAGGCTGCTGCCGCGAGGTGGCAGAAAAGGGGCAAAAGCAAAAAAATCGCCCCCGTCAAAGACGAGAGCGATTCGCGTTGGCAGCGGAAGAAGGATTCGAACCCTCACAAACGGAGTCAGAGTCCGGTGTGCTACCATTACACAATTCCGCTACGAACAAATGATATTATACAGATATTTTCGGATTTGTCAACCCTATTGTCGCATATTTTTCATGGAATGAAAAATCTTTGTTCGGGCTCTGCCTGCGCACGCAAGCAGAGCCCGAGCAGCGGGTCAGCAGTCGAGAATCTTGCCATCGACGGAGATCGTGACGACCTGCCACGGAAGGAATTTCCCGCTCGCGCGCAGCGCCTCCCGCGCCGCGTGCTCGAGTCCGCCGCAGCACGGCACCTCCATGCGCACGATGGTGACACTCTGAATGTCGTTGCCACGGATGATCTGCGTGAGCTTGTCGGTGTAATCCACCGCGTCGAGCTTCGGGCAGCCGATGAGCGTGATCTTCCCTTTCATGAATTCACTGTGCATGTTCGCGTAGGCATACGCCGTGCAGTCGGCCGCAATGAGCAGTTTCGCGCCCTGAAAATACGGCGCGTTGACCGGCACGAGCTTAATCTGGCACGGCCACTGGCCAAGCTGCGACGGCTGCGGCACGGCGGTCTGCGGCTGCGCGGCCTCCTCACGGCGGATGCTGCGCATCCTGCTGCCGGGACAGCCGCCGGTGTGCGCAGATGCGCTCTGCGCCTGCTTTTTGCGCATATTCGCCTGCACGGCCGCAGCATCATAGGCAGCCGCCTCGCGCTCAACAAAGTGGATGGCGTCCATCGGGCAGGCCGGCAGGCAGTCGCCGAGGCCGTCGCAATAATCGTCACGCAGGAGCTTTGCCTTACCGTCTACAATACCGATCGCTCCCTCGTGACACGCCGCCGCACACGCACCGCAGCCGTTGCACTTTTCTTCGTCAATGTGGATGATTTTGCGGATCATAATATCCCTTCCCTTTCCAAAAATCGTCCGGGTCCCCACCCGGCGGTCTTGACTTTCTGAGGATAAGATAGCATAATAAAAGCCACAATTCCGTTGTCAGAACAACAAATGGAGCAAAAAACATGAACATTTCCCTGACCAGCACGCGCCTGTTTCGCGGGATCGACCCTGCGCAGCTGCAGCCGCTGCTGCAGTGCCTCGGCGCTGTGCGAAAGCGCTATGCGCGCGGCGAGACCATTCTCGCTGCGGGTGCACCGACCGAACAGCTCGGTATGGTGCTCTCCGGTATGGCCATGATCGGCCACGATGACATCTGGGGCAGTCACAGCCTGCTCGGTCACGTCACGCCCGGAGAGGTATTTGCCGAACCCTACGCCTGTATTCCGGGGGAACCGCTGCGTATCAGCGTGACAGCCGCCGAGGAAACCGAGGTGCTGTTTCTGAACGTCGGCAAGGTGCTCACGACGTGTACGAACGCCTGCCCGTTTCACGCACTGCTCATTTCGAATCTGCTGGCTGTGTGCGCAGAGAAAAACCTGCTGCTCTCGCAGCGCATCCTGCACACCGCGCCGAAGGGCATCCGGGCCCGGCTTCTGTCGTACTTTTCCGCGTGCGTGCAGCGCACCGGGCGATACAGCTTTGACATCCCCTATAACCGGCAGCAGCTGGCTGACTATCTCAGCGTCGATCGCAGCGCCATGTGCAGTGAGCTGTCACGGATGCAGCGCGAGGGCCTGCTGAGCTATCACAAGAACCATTTTTCCGTGCACGAGGCACTGGAGTAAATCGACGAAAGGCGGACACGACATGACGAGAGAAGAATACGCGAAGCGGATGAAAAAGCACCCCGACTGGGCGCCCGGCTGGGACGCCATCGACGCGGCCTTTGCAAAGCTCTACCCAGAAGCAGAGCCGGTGCGCTTCGAGAGCGAGCTGCACGACCGTGCGGCACTCGGCGGCGAGGATATCTCGACGGCTTTGCCGTCTACGACACGGGCAAGGGCTATCAGCACATCGTCACCTACGGTCTGAGCGAGCTGTACCCGAGCATGGCGGCCTTTGGCTCGGAATACAGCAAATGGGGCTATGAGCTCACGCTCAAGGTGCGCGAGAGCTATGCCGAGACCGGCACATGGGCACTCGACCTGCTGGCACAGCTGGCGCGCTACACGTTCGAGACCGGCAATTATTTCGAGCCGGGCGCATACATCCCCGGCGACGGCAGTTCCCTGCACCCGGAGCTGAACTCGGCCATCACGGCGCTGGCCATCGTCAGCGACACGACCGCCGCACCGATCGAGACCGTGCACGGCAGGGTCGCGTTTTTGCAGCTGGTCGGTCTCACGCAGCCGGAGCTGGACGCGGTCGCGCGCGACCCGGACACACTGACCGGCATCCTGGAGCGGATGCGCGCAGACGATCCGGAGCTTGTGCTCGACATGCGCAGGACAAGGTCTTACATATAAACTGCTGCCATATGCAAACCGCCGCACCGTGACGCCACGGTGCGGCGGTTTTGATTTGTGTAAAGAACGCGGCTGCCTTACTTTGCGAGCAGCTCCGCACAGGCCTCACCGAGCAGACGGATGCCTTTTTCGATCACCTCGTCACTGCTGTTGGAGTAGTTGATGCGGAAGGTGCTGACGTTGCGCGCCTTCTCATAAAACGGGTCGCCCGGACAGATGGCCACGCCCTTCGTAAGCGCGACGCGGTAGAGATCGACCGCAGACATGCCGTTCGGGAGCTTTGCCCACAGGAACATGCCGCCCTCGGTCGGCGTGAACTCCACGCCCTCCGGAAGGTACTTGCGCATGCAGTCCATCATCAGCTCCGCCTTGTGCTTGTAGAGCACCTTCGTCTTTTCGATGTGCGCGTCGATGTCGTTGTCCGCAAGGTACTGCGCAAGCACGAGCTGCGAGAAGATGTTCGTGTGCAGGTCAGCGGTCGCCTTGTAGCTCAGGAGCTTCTCACGCAGCTCCTTGTTGCGCACGCACACCCAGCCGATGCGCATACCGGGCGCGACGATCTTGGAAAACGTGCCGAGCATGCAGCACTGCTCCCCCAGCTCCTTGCCGAAGCTGTCGGTCGCGGTGCCGGAAAAACGCAGCTCACGGTACGGGTTGTCCTCGAGCACGACAATGTCCGTGCCGCGGAAGATCTCCACGACCCGGTCGTGCACCTGCTGGCTGTAGCTCAGGCCGGTGGGGTTCTGGAAATTCGGAATGACGTAGGCAAACTTCACGTCCGGGTTCGCCGCAACAGCCGCCGCGAGCGCATCGCAGTCGATGCCGTCGGGGTTGATGGTGACCGGCAGGATCTCGGGGTCAAAGAAGTGGAACGACTGCAGTGCGACCAGATAGGTCGGGTCCTCGACGATCACCTTGTCGCCGGGGTCGAGCATGCACGCGCCCATCATCGTCAGCACCTGCTGCGAGCCGTTGGTGATGATGATATCGTCGGCCTGCACGCCGGAAACGCCCATCGTCTCGTAGCGCTTTGCGATCCACTCGCGCAGCGGCTGATAGCCCTGCGTGCCGCTGTACTGCAGCGCCATAACGCCGTTATGCTCGAGCACCTTGTGTGCTGCCTTGTCCATCTCCTCGACCGGGAAGGAGACCGGGTTCGGAAGTCCGCCCGCGAAAGAAATCAGCTCAGGAGAGGCCGCTGCCGCAAGAATGCTTGCCGTAAATTCGCCCTGAAAATCGGGACGCAGGATTTTGTTGGAAAGTCTGGGATGCATAATTTCTCCTTTCATGGGCGCTTGTGGTATTCTGTATCGTCGACAGGCAAGCCCTCATAGTGTGTCGATTATAGCACGCTGAGATCGTCTGACAAGGGAATTTTTTGATGAGGCGCAAAATATGTAGACTTTCACAGAAAGACGCGCACAGATGAAATCTTCTGATAGGTAAAACGCACATCCGCACCGTATTCGCACGGTGCGGATGCAAGACGTTTCATTCGGTTTCGTTCCGGTCTCGCAGCGCCTGCGCGACGGCGGCGCGGATCTCGTCAAGCGGCTGCCCGCTCTCTCGCGCGCACCGCGCCAGATCGTCGTATTCCGCCTTCTCGCGCGTGACGCCGTAGCCCTGCGCCGTTTTGACGCGCACCGGACCGAAGCGCGTCTGCACGGTCTGCGTGCATCTGGCGAGGCTGTAGCGGGCGCAGGTACGCTCGCGCACACCCAGTGTTGTCGTATTGCGAAAGATGCAGCGCAGCATGGCATCCCGCTGCTCCGGACGGCAGAGGCAGGTGAGCAAAACACCAGGGCGGCCCTTTTTCATGCCGACGGCGGTGAAATACACATCCAGCGCACCGAGCGCGAGCAGCTCATCCATGGCAAAGGCGAGCGACTCTGCGGGCAGATCGTCGATGTTGCAGCACAGCTCCACGACCTGCTCATCGCCGTTCCCGCTCTCACCCAGGAGCACACGCACGACGTTCGCCGCTGCAAAATCCTTCTTGCCCGTGCCGTAACCGGCGGCGGAGACGCACATCTGCGGCATTGCACCGTAGTCAGACACGAACTGCCGCAGCAGAGCCGCACCTGTGGGGGTGCACAGCTCGCCCGTCACGCCGCCGGCATAGACCGGCACGCCGCGCAGCAGCCGCTCCGTCGCCGGGACGGGCACAGGCAGCACACCGTGCGCGCACCGAATCTGACCGCTGCCGACATTTATGGGTGAGCAGAGCACGCGCTGCGGCTGCAGCGCGTCCATGAGCGCGCACACGCACAGCACATCTGCCAGCGCATCGAGCGCGCCGACCTCATGAAAGTGCACCTGCTCGACCGCGCAGCCGTGCACCGCGCTCTCGGCTTCCAGAAGGCGCGCATACACCGCCTTGGCATTTTCCCGGACCGGCCGCGAAAGCGGCACGGTATCCAGAAAGGCCATGATCTCGGCCGCACTCGCGCCGCCGTGCGTATGCTCTGCATGCGGCGAGTCCGCGCCCTCCTGCTGCCCGTGGATGGTTACAGTGACGTGCGTACCGCGGATGCCGCACTTGGCATCCGGCGCGGCAGACACGACCGCCCGACCGCCGAGCGCCGCGTTCATCCCGGCGAGAAACGCCGCCGGATCGGGATGCAGCTCCAGCAGTGCCGCCGTGAGCATATCACCGGCACAGCCCATGGAGCAGTCGATATACAGAGTTTTCATTCGCTCTCCGCCCTCGCTTTCGGGTCTAATTGGATGGTGGAAAAGTATTCAGACAGCCCTGCGGTGATCTCCGGCCACCGCGCCCGTGCCGCCGCGTGCTGCGCCGCCGGAAGCTGCAGCAGCGCGCCCCCGTCGCGCAGACGCACACGCAGGTCCGTAAAGCCGAGCGCGAACAAAAATGCCTCACTCCGCTCCACCGCCCGAAGCTTTTCAGCCGTGATCGGCTCGCCTGTCGGAACGCGCGTGGCAAGGCAGGCATAGGCGGGCTTATCCCACGTGAAGAGCCCGGCCGCCTTGGAGCGGCGGCGCACCTCCGCTTTGGTCAGACCGCAGAGCCGGAGCGGCGAGAGGACATGCGCCTGCTCGAGCGCGCGCATACCCGGCCGGTCGCCGCGGTCATCGCTGGCGTTCGTGCCGTCGAGCACGACGGGATACCCGTCCGCAGCGGCAGCCGTACAGATCGCGCCGAAGATGCGGCGCTTGCAGAAATAACAGCGGTCTGCAGGGTTCGCGGCGATGGTGTCCTCGCACAAAACATCCACCTCCAGCTCACGCAGCGGCACACCGAGCGCTGCCGCCAGCCGGCGGGCATCGGCGCGCTCAAACGCCGGCTGAAACTGCGAGCGGACATAATATGGCATGATATCTGCGCCGCACGCAGCGGCGCTGTAGAGCAAGAACGCAGAATCCGCTCCGCCCGAGAACGCGAGCGCGGCCTTCGGATGCTGCACAAAAAAATCAGAGAGTTCCATGGCGCCTCCGTCAGTCGAGATGATTGATCATGCTGGCGAGATAGCCCGCGCCGAAACCGTTGTCGATGTTCACGACGGACATACCGCTTGCGCAGGAATTGAGCATGCTCAGCAGCGCCGCGATCCCGCCGAGCGACGCGCCGTAGCCGACGCTCGTGGGCACGGCGATCACCGGACAGTCGGCCAGGCCGCCGATGACGGACGGCAGCGCGCCCTCCATGCCCGCGACCGCAACGATGACGCGCGCAGACATGATCGTGTCCAGATTGGCGAGCAGACGGTGAAGACCCGACACGCCGACATCATACAGGCGTGTGACCGCGTTTCCGAGCGCCTCGGCCGTCAGCGCTGCCTCCTCCGCGACGGGAATATCACTTGTGCCGCCGGTCGCGACGACGATGCGCCCCTTGCCGCCGGGCGCCGGGAGCTCACCGATGATGCCGACTCTGGCGGCGCTGTCATAGTGCAGCGGAAGATCCGTCTCCAGGTAGGCCGCCGCCTCCGCTGACAGGCGCGTGATGAGGATCGTCCGCTGGCCGCTGCGCAGCATCTCCCGGGCAATGCCGAGGATGTGTTCCTTTGCCTTGCCCTCACCGAAGATGACCTCCGGCACCCCCTGACGAATGCCGCGGTGGAAATCGACCTTTGCGTACGCGCCGATCTCCTGAAAGGGCTGCATCTTCAGCCGGAGCGCCGCGTCGTCCGGGGTCACGTCGCCGTCGGCGACCTGCTGCAGCAGCTGTGTCAATTCCTGCTTATCCATTGCGTCTGTTCTCCTTATCGCGCGTGGTTTTCCGTCAGCGGCAAAATGCTGTCTGACAAATTACAATATACCGCACAGGCCGCTCATCTGCAAGGGGAAAAATCGCACTGCGGGCGCATCCGGGCAAAGCGAAAACCGGAGCGTTGCCGCTCCGGTTTTCAAAAACGATGGTATAAAGCTTTTGCACGCCTCAGTGGCAGCCGTGATGACCGCAGCCATGGTCGCCGCAGGTGTGGCCGCCCTCACCGTGCTCGTGGTCGTGGTGATCGCAGCGGACATTCGGATTGTAGCCGAGATTTCCGGCCAGCAGCGCATGGACAGCCGCGTCGGCATCACCGCTGACGCCGCCGAAGAGCCGGATGCCCGCCTGTGCCAGCGCCTGCTGTGCGCCGCCGCCGATGCCGCCGCAGATGAGCGTGTTCACGCCGTGCTGCATCAGGAAGCCCGCCAGCGCGCCGTGGCCGCTGCCATTGGTGTCGACCACTTCGGAGGCGACGATCCTGTCGCCGTCGATCTCATAGATCTTGAACTGCTCGGTGTGGCCAAAGTGCTGGAAGATCTGGCCGTTTGCGTAGGTAACTGCAATTTTCATGTTTGCTTCTCCTTTGTGTTCTTGCATATTCGAATGGGTATCTTCTGATTTTGTCCGGCAGCACTGTGTGCAGCGCGCCTGCTCCTGCCCGCCGCAGATGCGGTAGCTGCCGCCGGTGATGACGAGCTTTCTGCCATATACAAGGCACGCGGCGATCTTGCGCCGGGCGCTCTCATAGATCTCCTGCACGGTGGAGCGGGAAATGTCCATCTGCGCGGCGCACTGCTGGTGCGTGCGCTGCTCGAGATCGACAAGCCGGATGACCTCATACTCATCCAGCGTCAGCAGAATGGGAGCCGCCTCCTCATGCCCCTGCGGGCAGAAGGTGTCGACCTGCGGCGCATCGCAGATCCGCCGGCATCGCGGTGGTCTCGGCATAGCGTCACCTCCAAGGCTGTTATTTTCGGTATATGCCGATTATAATGCCGCTGCGCGCGTTTGTCAACACCTTTGTGCACACCGCCGGGCAACAAAAAAAGAAAGGGCGCTTGCCCTTTCTTTTTCTGTGTTTGACTCAATGCCGGTCGGCCACGAGGCGCTTGGCCACGTCGGTCAGCATGGAATAATAGCCGAGCTTGTTGACGTGGATGCCGTCACCGCCGCCGCAATCCGGATTGAGGCCGCCCGTGTCATTGCGCAGGTGCGTCGTGACGTCGATAAACCCGTAGCCTGCCTGCTCAACAGCCGCCTTGGCCGCAGCGTTGTAGCGGTCGATCTTATCATTCGAGGCAAAGTTCGACCCGGCATCGATCGGCGTGATCGATGCGACATAGAGCTTTGCCGACGGCAGCTCCGCCTGCGTATCGGCAAGGAAGCTGAGATAGTTCTGGCAGTACGTCTCCTCGCTGGTCATGTTGATGTCGTTCATGCCCATGGAGAAGATGACATACTTCGGGTCGATGACCTTCAGCGCCTCCAGCGCGGTATACGTACCGCCGTTGATATCAAATGTATATTCCCGCAGGCTGCGGATGCCGACATTTCCGGTCGCAACGACCATGTCCTTCGGCAGTACATCATAGACGAACAGGCCGCTGCAGATGCTGTCGCCGACAAATGCACAGTCGGACAGCTGCACCAGCTCGTCGTTGTCAAACGAATAGCCGCCATACGGCGGGAGCTCGATCGACGGCGTCGCGCTGACGGTCTCCTCTGCCGGCGGCGCGGTCGGCGTGGGCGTAGTCTCCGCCGGCGTGGGCTGGCTGTGCGATTTCCTGAGCGCCATAATTACCGGGATCGACACCGCCACAAGGACCACACACAGGATGATGATAACATTGCGCACCGTCTTTTTCTGTTTGCCTTTGCGTTCCACTTGCTGAAAACATCCCTTCCAAACAAACTGTTCTCTTACTATAGCACGCAAAACCGGTTCTGTCGAGGGGTGTCACATACGTTTTCGCGTCACAAAAACGGGATGCGGCAAGCGCGCCGTCGCTTGCATCGGGATGCGCCTTTTTCAAATGCGTAATCATTTGCAAGGAGAATCGTTTTTGGGAGAACGACACGACCAACCATTGCGCGTCAACAAAGAAATCCGAGCGATAATGGAGGCGCACAGCGGCCTCTTTTCCCTGTGCCGAGACTGGGAGACGAAGGATTTCCCGGCGGCGCATAAAGCCAATCATCCAGCGGTACAGCGTCCCGGTTCCGGCGAGGACGGCATCCGGAACACGGTGCGCCAAACCGTGGGGGGAGCAAAACGAACATAAACAAGGCGGCATTTTCCCGCTCTCATTGTGATACCATCCGAAATCGCAAAAATGCCTTGAAAAAATATTGTTTTTCTGATCCTTTCGGTCTAATATCACAGTATAAAAACATCCTTCCAAAAAAATCAATTCATCATGGAGGTATTGCTATGCAAAAGCTTGAGAAGCTGTACGAAGGCAAGGCCAAGATGGTCTTTCGCACCGACGACCCCGAACTGCTGATCGTCGAATACAAGGACGACGCCACCGCCTTTAACGGCGAAAAACGGGGCACCATCGCCGGAAAAGGCGTCATCAACAACCGGGTGACCAACCACCTGATGACGCTGCTGGAGGAGCAGGGCGTGCCCACCCACTTCGTGCGGGAGCTTTCCGACCGGGAGACCCTCGTCAAGAAGGTCACCATCGTCCCCCTCGAGGTCATCGTCCGCAACATCTCCGCCGGCTCCTTCGCCAAGCGGTACGGCGTGGAGGAGGGCATTGTGTTTGACGCCCCCACTATCGAGTTCTCTTATAAAAACGACAGTCTCGGCGACCCGCTCATCAACTCCTACCATGCGCTGGCCCTGAAGCTGGCAACGGCCGAGGAGCTGGAGCAGATCAAGGCGCTGGCCTTCCGGGTCAACGACCTGCTCAAGGGCATCATGAAGGGCATCGGCATCGACCTTGTGGACTTCAAGCTGGAGTTTGGCCGCCTGCCCGACGGCAGCATCGTCCTCGCCGACGAGATCAGCCCCGATACCTGCCGCCTCTGGGACGAGACGACCCACGAAAAACTGGACAAGGATCGTTTCCGCCGTGACCTCGGCAATGTGGAGGGCGCATATCAGGAGATCCTGCGCCGTATGCTCGGCGCGTAACGGGGCGCGGGCCTATGTTTTCAAAGATTCATGAGGAATGCGGCGTTTTCGGCATTTACAGCAGCGGCGGGACGGATGTTGCCGGACTGACTTACAGCGCCCTGTTCGCGCTCCAGCACCGGGGACAGGAGAGCTGCGGCATTGCCGTCAACGACGACGGCGTCATATCGGGATATAAGGACCTCGGCCTTGTCGGTGAGGTCTTCCCTCCCGAGCGCCTGCAAAAGCTCGGCGGAGGCCAGCTGGCGGTGGGCCACGTCCGCTACGCCACAACCGGCAGGAAGAGCCGCGAAAACGCCCAGCCCCTGATCATCAATCATATCAAGGGCAGCATGGCGCTCGCCCACAACGGCAACCTGACAAACGCCGCCGAGCTGCGGGAGGCGCTGGAGCTCAACGGCGCGATATTCCACACCACCAGCGACACCGAGGTCATTGCCTATACCATCACCAACGAGCGTCTGCGGGTCTCCTCCATCGAGGAGGCGGTCTCTGCCGCCATGGACAGGATCAAGGGCGCGTACTCGCTGGTCATCATGTCGCCCCAGAAGCTGATCGCCGTCCGGGATCCCCACGGTTTCCGGCCGCTCTGCATCGGAAGGCTGGGAGACGGCTGGGTCTTTGCCTCCGAGAGCTGCGCGCTGGACGGCATCGGTGCACAGTTCGTGCGGGACGTGCGCCCCGGCGAGATCGTCATCGCGGACAAGGGCGGCCTGCGCAGCATAACCACCCATTGCGGCCAGTGCCCCCGCTCGCTGTGCGTCTTTGAGTACATCTACTTCGCCCGTCCGGACTCCGTCATAGACGGCAGCTGCGTCCACACCGCGCGGCAGCGCGCCGGGGCCTTTCTGGCGCTGGAGCACCCCGTTCAGGCGGACATGGTCATCGGCGTTCCGGACTCCGGCCTGGACGCCGCCCTCGGCTATTCCAAGCAGTCCGGCATCCCGTACGGCGTAGGCTTTATCAAAAACAAGTATATCGCCCGCACCTTTATCCAGCCGGAGCAGAGCCAGCGGGAGAAATCCGTCAACATCAAGCTCAACACCATCTCCTCCACCATCCGCGGCAAGCGCGTGGTACTGATCGACGACTCCATCGTCCGCGGCACCACCTGCGCCCACATCGTAAAGCTCGTCCGCGAGGCCGGCGCGACGGAGGTTCATATGCGTGTGTCCGCGCCGCCGTTTCTCAACCCCTGCTATTTCGGGACGGACGTCGACTCCCGCGAGAACCTCATCGCATGCAGCCACACGATCCCGGAGATCGCGCAGATCATCGGCGTCGACTCCCTCGGATATCTCAGCACCGACAGCGTAACAAAGCTGGCCGAGTGCGGCGAGGGCTTCTGCACCGGCTGCTTCACGGGGGAATATCCCATTGAGGTGCCAGAGAAAAAGGCCAAGTTCCGCTTTGAACGCGGACTCAGCGAAAAGGAATGACGCCGCTCGCGTGCCTTTACGCTGATGCCAACGAAACCCGGCCGCTTGCGCATGCAAAAACCCCCGCGCTTGTCATTGCGACAAGCGCGGGGGTGACTTTTTGTGCAGCAGGCGTTACCGCTTGCTCTCCCGGTTGATGCGGATCAGAAAGAACGCGATGACCGGAACCAGAAAAAGCGGCGCTGCGATGATCTGTGCTCTCATGCAAATTCCTCCCATCAGCGGATGCGCGATCTTGTTCCTTTTCTTTGAATAAAATAGGAAATCCCCCCCATGACCCAACGGTCACGGGGAGGATTTCTGAAGTTTGGTGGAGACGGAGGGATTCGAACCCTTGACCTCTCGGATGCGAACCGAACGCTCTCCCAGCTGAGCTACGCCCCCACAAGGCTTGTTTATTATAGCACATTTTTCACATTTGTAAAGACCTTTTTTTCTTCCGGCGCATTTTTGTGCGAAAAAGTCCCGAAAAAGAAAATTGCTTCCCGCTCTTGCGCAATCGCCGCTTTTGTAGTAGAATACTTGCACGTGGCCATTGACAAGGCTGCACTAGTCGGGGAGCCAGCGGTGTCCTGTACCTGCAATCCGCTATAGCAGGGATGAATTCCCGCCCCCGGATAGGTTGATGTGTCGTCTGCCCGCAGTAAGCGGCGTTGAAGGTTCGGTCCCGCGCAACGGAGCCTTGTGAACCATGTCAGGCGGGGAACCGAGCAGCATTAAGCAGGTCACTCCGTGTGCCGTGGGGGCGCCGAGCCCGAGCTGGCTGCTGTGGTAACGGGCATGTCGTCTATTCAAAGGTGGGTGTGCAGTCTTGTCAATGGTCACGTTTTTTATGTTTTCCGTTCCCGGAGGTGACGCGCGCAAATGATGTATCTGGCGCTCTATCGCAAATACCGGCCGAAGACGTTTGACGACGTTGTCGGTCAGGAACATATTACCGAGACGCTGAAAAAGCAGGTCGAGACCGGACGCTTGTCCCACGCCTATCTGTTCATCGGCACGCGCGGGACCGGCAAAACCACCTGCGCCAAGATCCTGGCCAAGGCGGTCAACTGCGAGCATCCGGTCAACGGCAATCCGTGCAACCAATGCGCCGCCTGCCGCGGCATCGACGACGGGTCGGTCCTCGACGTGGTCGAGCTGGACGCCGCGTCCAACAACGGCGTCGACAACGTGCGCGCCCTGCGCGATGAGGCGGTGTTTTCCCCCGCCAGCGTGCGCAAGCGCGTGTATATCGTCGATGAAGTGCACATGCTCAGCAACTCGGCGTTCAACGCCCTGCTGAAGATCCTTGAAGAGCCGCCGGAGCACCTCATGTTCATCCTCGCGACGACGGAGCTGCACAAAGTCCCGGCGACGATCCTGTCCCGCTGCCAGCGGCACAGCTTCAAGCGCATCCCGGTCGACACGATCACCGCGCGCCTGAACTATGTGGCGCAGCAGGAGCACCTGGATCTGCAGCCGGATGCGGCCGCGCTGCTCGCCCGCATGGCGGACGGCGGTATGCGCGACGCGCTCACACTGCTCGACCAGTGCTGCGGAAACGAATGTATCTCGACCGACGCGGTCATCTCCGCCATCGGTCTTGCCGGAAACCTGCGCACGGCGCAGCTTTTGCGAAGCGTTGCCGCCGGCGACACCGCAGGCGCGCTCGAGCAGTTCCGTGAGCTCTGGCAGGATGGGAAAGACCCCTCTGCCCTGCTCGACGAGCTGAGCATGCTCCAGCGCGATCTGCTCATGCAGGCCGTTGCGCCGCGCGGCGGCCGGGAGCTGCTCTCCGGCGCATATGACCCGGTCACGCTTGATGAGCTCTCCGGTGCATTTTCGTCCGCGCAGCTGCTGGCAAACCTTCAGAGCATCCAGCAGACGCTCGGCGCGATGGCATCGCAGCCCAACCCGCGCATCGCGGCGGAGTTGTGCCTGATCCGGCTCTGCCGGCCGGAGCTGTGCGACGATGTGCCGACGCTGTGCGCACGCATGGACAAGCTCGAACAGACCGTATACAGTGGGGCGATCCCCGCGCCGCGCGCATCTGCGCCCGCGCCGAAGGCAAAGCCCGAGCCGAAGCCGGTATTCGACGACGTCCCCCCATGGGAGCCGCCCGCACCGCCGGTCTCCGCGCCGAAGGCAAAGCCCGAGCCGAAGCCGGTATTCGACGACGTTCCTCCATGGGAGCCGCCCGCACCGCCGGTCTCCACGCCGAAGGCAAAGCCCGAGCCGAAACCGGTATTTGACGACGTCCCCCCCTGGGAGCCGCCCGTACCGCCGGTCTCCGCGCCGGAGGCTGCGCCCGCAGAAGCGGGCACGTTTGACTGGCAGGCGCTGTGCGCATACATGGAGCGCGAGCTGCCGGTCGGCATCTATCATTTTCTGCTTGACCCGCTGCAGGCGGCCGGTGAGCTGGCCGACGGCACACTGACCCTGCACCTGAACAAAGCCCCGGCTTACCCGATGTTCAACAAGCCCGAGATCGCGGAGAAATTCCGTCTGGCCGTGCAGACGCTGACCGGGCAAAACGTCCGCGTGGTCATGCAGCCGATGGACACGGCGACCCAGATCAAGCAGCGGCAGATCGAGGAGCTGACACGCTTCCCGAACGTAACGATCCGATAAAAAATTTTTTGATTCACAGGAGGATACAAACATGGCAAGAGGCGGTTTTCGCGGCGGTTATGGCGGCATGAATCAGGCCAACATGATGAAGCAGGCGCAGAAGATGCAGCAGGACTTCCTGCGGATGCAGAAGGAGCTGGAGGAAAAAGAGTTCACGGCGAAGGCCGGCGGCGGCATGGTCACGGCCGTTGTCAACGGCAACCGTGAGGTCACCAAGATCGAGATCAAGCCCGAGGCGGTCGATCCCGATGATGTCGAGATGCTCGAGGATCTGGTGCTGGCAGCCGTCAACGAGGCGCTGCGCCAGTACGAGGCGGCCTCCGACGCCACGGTCAACAAGATCGCCGGCGGCATGAAGCTCGGCTTCTGATGAAACAGCGGCACGCACCGTTTTTTACAAAACGGTGCGTGCCTTTTTTATTTGCGCAAAAATGCGTGCTCCTCGCGCTGGACAAGGCCGAGCGCCGGGTCAAAACAGGCGCGGCCGCGCAGGACGCAGGCCTTTCCGTAGCGGGCACGCAGATTGTCGAGCGTGATATCGAGCCGGCGCTGACGCGCGCGGCGCTCCGCGTCCTCGAACAGGTCCATCTGGTGCGGCGCGCACGCAGGCTGGAGATCCAGCGCGCGCACGCCGATGCTGCGCAGCGGCTCGGGCCAAAGGTGCGCCTGCTCACACAGCGCCAGCGCCGCATCCAGCACCTCGCTCGTCAGATCCGTCGGATGGCGCAGCGCCATGCGATGACTGCACCAGCGCAGGTCTGCCGTGCGCACGCTCAGCTCCACCGTGCGGCACTGATATCCCTCCAGCCGCAGACGCGCACCCACGCTCTCGGAAAGCGACAGCAGCGCCGCGCGCGCATCCGCCTCGCAGATCAGGTCGCGCGGTGCGGTGGCGCTGTTGCCGATGGACTTCGGCGGCGGCAGATCCTCCACCCGGTGCACCGGCGCGGGATCATAGCCGTTGGCATAGGCGTGCAGCTGCACCCCGCTCTTGCCGAAGCGCTGCCGGAGCATATCCGCATCCGCCGCCGCGAGCGCGCCGACCGTGCGGATGCCCAGCCGCTCGAGCTGCCGCACCGAGCTGCGCCCGGCAAAGAGCAGGCTGCCCACCGGCAGCGGCCAGACCATGTCGGCAAAACGTGCGCGGTCAATGACCGTCACGGCGTTCGGCTTGCGGTAATCAGAGCCGAGCTTTGCGATCACCTTGCACCACGACACGCCGACGCTCACCGTCAGCCCCGTGGCATCGAGCACGCGCTGCCGCACCGCCTGCGCCGTCTGCAGCGCGTCCTCATGGCCGACGCAGCCGGTCATGTCCAGCCAGCACTCATCCATGCCGAACGGCTCGCACCGGTCGGTGAAGTCGGCATACACCTGCCGCACACGGCGTGAATAATCGTAGTACAGGTCAAAATCCGGCGGCAGGATCGTCAGCTCCGGGCACTGCTGCCGCGCCGCCCAGAGCGTCATGCCCGTGCGCACACCGGCGGCACGCGCCATCTGATCCTTGGCTAAAATGATGCCGTGGCGCAGCTCCTGCTCTCCGCCGACCGCCACCGGCCGGCCGCGCAGCTCCGGATGGCGCAGCAGCTCGATGCTCGCATAGCAGGCATTGATATCCGAATGTAAGATCATGCGTTCCATGTTCACGTTCTCCCGCAAAGAGATTACCTTTATTATAAATCTCTTTATAGGACATTTAAAGCATTTTCTTATCTTTTTCGGATATTTTCCTTGTGTTTTTTCGTCGGATGCGATATATTGTGTTTGAGGTGCTGCATATGTACAAAACCTTTGGCGAAACGATCGCTTCCCTGCGCCGCGCACACGGTATGCGCCAACAGGCGCTGGCCGAGGCCATGGCTGAGGCCGGGATGCCGGTGTCGAATCAGGCGGTTTCAAAGTGGGAAAATGACGCCACGCTTCCAAACGCGCAGCAGTTTCTGACGCTCTGCCGCGTGCTGGACGTGGATGATATCGCGGGCACGTTCTCCGGCGGAGATGCCGGCGGTCTGCTTGCGGGGCTGAATGCGGAGGGACGCCGCCGCGCGCTGGAATACATCGCGCTGCTGCGCGAGAGCAAGCGCTTTGCCGCCGCGCCCGAAGTGCCCGCGCTGCGCAGCCTGCCGCTGTACTCGCTGGCTGTCTCCGCCGGGACGGGGCAGTTTCTCGACGGCGAGAGCTATGAGATGCAGCCGGTCGGTCCGGAAGTGCCGGAGGAGGCGAACTTCGGCGTGCGCGTTGCGGGCGACAGCATGGAGCCGCGCTTTCACGACGGGCAGACCGTCTGGGTGCACCAGCAGCCGACGCTCGCACCCGGCGAGATCGGCGTGTTTCTCTACGACGGCAGCGCCTATCTCAAACAGCTCCGGCGCGACGGAGGGCGCGTCTGGCTGCACTCGCTCAACCCGGCCTACCACGATCTGGAGATCTCGGACGCCTTTCCCCTGCGCGTGCTCGGAAAAGCCGTGCCCTGACAAAAGCAGAAAACTCCCTGCGGGCTCAGATCCCGCAGGGAGTTTTCGTATCACGCCTCGTTCCAGTGCAGCAGCCGCTCGCCCAGCTCCGCGACGGTCTGCACCACTGCCGCCGCACCGGCGGCCTCCAGCTCTCCCGGCTCTGCATAGCCGTAGTACACGCCGAGGCACGGCACACCGCAGGCAGCAGCGCCGGTGACGTCATACTTCCGGTCGCCGACCATGAGCGCCGCCTCGGGCGCGGTCTGCGTCTCGGCGAGCGCGGCCGCAACGACCTCGGCCTTCGTGCTGCGCGTGCCGTCGTACTCACAGCCGATCACGCAGTCAAAGAGCCGCTCGAGATCGAACCGCTGCAGGATCGAGCGCGCCATCGGCGTGGGCTTCCCGGTCGCGACCGCGACGCGAAAACCGTGCGCGCGCAGCTGCTCGAGCAATTCCGGAATGCCGGGATAGAGCGTGCACTCATAGATGCCGACCGGCAGATACCGCTCCCGGTAGCGTGCGACCGCCGCCTGCGCCTGCTCAGGCGTCATGGCATACAGCTCCGAGAACGAATCGAGCAGCGGCGGACCGACAAACTTGCGCAGGCGCGCCGTGTCCGTCTCATGGATGCCGAAGCCCTCAAGCGCATACTGCACGCTGCGCAGGATGCCCTCACCGGTGTCAAAGAGCGTGCCGTCAAAATCAAATAATATCGTCTTGATCATAGTAACTCTCCGTTGTCAGGATGAAAAAAGGATAGCATCCCGGGACGGAATTGTCAACGGCCGCGCCGGCTGCATACGCTGTAGCAACCATGAAAATGTGAGGTTTCGCCATGAACAACGCACTGGAAACACGCTACTTTCTCAGCGCCATGACCGGCGCGGGCTACTACGCGCTGCACCGGCAGTTCCTCCGGCCGCCGGAGCGCTATTTCTGCATCCTCAAGGGCGGGCCGGGCTGCGGCAAGTCCACCTTCCTGCGCCGCGTCGGCGATGCGGGGCGCGCCGCCGGGCTCTCAGTCGTCTGGCTGCACTGCGCGGGCGATCCGGCCTCGCTCGACGGTGTGTATTTCCCACAAAAGCACGCCGGCTTCTTTGACGGCACGGCGCCGCACACCGTTGAGCCTGCGCTCTTCGGCGCGAGCGGCGAATATCTCGACCTCGGCGCATTTTGCCGCACGGAGGCGCTCGATCCGGCGCGCATCCGCGCCCTGAATGCCGACTGCGCCATGTTTCGTCTGCGCGCACAGCAGTACCTGACGGCGGCCGCCGCGCTTGATCCGCGCGCGACGCCGGGGCTGGTCTTCCCCGAGGACCGAGAGGCCGCGCGCCGGCGCGCCAGAAGCGTCTGCACGCGCGAATTCGGTACGCCGTCCAAGGACGCAAAGCCCGGCCGGTGCGACCGTCTGTTTCTGAGCGCCGTCACGTCTGAGGGGAATATTTTCTTCTCGGACACCGTCGCCGCACACTGCACGCGCGTCTACCTGCTCGACGACGGATGCGGTCTGGCAGAAGAATTTCTGCACACCGTGCGCGCACACGCCGTCCGGTGTGGTCTGGACGTCATCTCCTGTCCGGATGCACTCATTCCCTCGCGCACACAGGCCGTGCTCGTCCCGTCGCGCGGCGTAGGCTTTCTCGCCGGGACGGCCGAGGATGTGCCGGACGGTCTGTCGCAGCGCCACATCCGGCTCGATGTTCTGCCCGATCCGGAGCGGCAGCGCACGCTGCGCCGCGCCATGCGCAGCGATGCCCGTCAGCAGCAGTTCTCCCTTGAGCGCGCTATCGAGCAGCTGCGCATGGCGGCTCTGCTGCACAATGAGCTGGAGGCCGTCTATCGCCCGTGTATGGACTTTGACGCGCTGAGCGCCTTCACGGAGCGGTATCTGAAAACATTTCCCGGCGTCTGAGCGCAAAAAGCCCCGGCGGAACAGCGCTCGTTCCGCCGGGGTCGTCACATGGATCAGCAGCAGGGGGAAAAGCAGGGGTTGCAGCACAGGTTCAGCAGACACATGTCCGCGCACCAGCTTCCTGTACCGAAGCCGCTGTTCGGATACCCGGCACTATAGGTCGCATAGGCCGTGCCGCCGCTCTCGATCTGGTGCAGCAGCCGCTGGATATCCGGGTTGGACGGATCCATCGCAGCCGCACGGCGCGCATCCGCAAGCGCCTGCACGCGGTTGCCCGCGCCGGAATTCGCCATGGCGCTGATCGCGTACCAGTTGGCATCGCGCTCGGCCAGCGGCACGCCGGAGAGCGCCTGCAGCGCCTCGGCAAAATGGCCGACGTGGATGTAGTTTGCCGCCGCCTGATATTCCGGCCGGATGCCGGGGTCGCGCTGCGCGCCCCAGCCGCCATAAGCGCCATAACCGCCATAGCCGCCCGTCTGACCGTAGCCGCCGGACGCGCCGTAGGCGTTGGCAGTCCCGTTTTTGATTGCGTCATAGGCCGCATTGACTTCGTTCATTTTTTCCGTCGCGCGCGGATCGTCCGGGTTCAGGTCCGGATGATATTTCTTGGCCAGACGGCGGTAAGCCGCCTTGATCTCCTCTTCGCTCGCGTTTCTGGACACACCGAGGACTTCGTATGGGTCTCTCATTCGGCGCTCCTCCCGATCTTATGTTTTTTCATGGCCGCATCATACCGCAGCCATACGCCGGAGTATAGAATGTTGCGCAGCAGCTCGACATCCTGCAAGACCGGCAGCGCCTCAAACGCCGCCGAGCATTCACCGAGCAGCATCCGCAGCAGCGCGTGCAGATCCGCGTCCTGCGGCAGCGCGCGCAGCGGATTGTAGCGCCCATGGCGGCGATCCTCCGGCAGGTCGATCACCGCGTCAAGCAGGTAGATAAACCGTCCCAGCGCCTCGCCGAACGGCCGCAGGCGGGCATCCCAGAGCTCTCCTGTCACAAACAGCTCGCCCATCAGCCGCCCGAAGCAGTTCGCCGCAGCGTCCATGTCGCCGGTGTCGGCCTGTTCGATCTCGCCCAGCTGCGCCATACACTGCTCGATCACGGCGCACTGCCGCGGCCAGCGCGCACGCGCTGCGGCACATTGACGGCTGAGCGCTTCGGACTCCCAATACTTCAGTGCGCTGCCGTCATCCTGCCAATCGTCGCGGCAATTGTAATACGCCAGCACGACGTTCATGTCGGCGGCGTAGTCCGTGTAGCGCGTCTGCCAGTAAAAGTGCCTGCGCAGCGGGTGCGCGGGACACAGCTCCATGCCGCGCTCCTCATCCGCCTCATACAGCGCCGAGAGCAGCAGCACCAGAAACGTCATGTCATATGTCAGCGTCAGGCGGCCGGAAAAGCCGTGGCGCTGCTTGAGCACCCGGCACAGCCCACAGTAGCAGCCCTTATAGCGATCCTTCTGCGGCTGGGTCAAGCCCTCGAGATTTGCGATCACATATCCAAACATCGGCCGTTGCCTCAGGTCTTGCGCTGGAACGATGTGCCGCACTTGCGGCAGACGATGTTGATCTTGCCCTTGCCGCGCGGCACACGCAGACGCGTCCGGCACGAGGGGCATTTATAAAAGCGGTAGTCGCGCCGCTGATGCCAGCGGTCGACCGCGCCGCGCCACGCGCTCGTCACCTTGTAGCGCTGGCGCAGATACGCGCCGTTTTCCTGCTGACGGCGGTAGACATTGCGCGAAAACATCCGGAAATAGGTCACGATCAGGCCGAGCACGGCCAGCGACCACAGAATGCGCGATGCGTATCCATGTACGAACATGCTGACGCACAGCAAGATCAGCGTCAGCACGGACAGGAGACGGTTGAGCGCATCCATACCGTTTCTGCCCATCATCCATTTTGCAAACCGTTGTCTCATGACCGATCACCTTTCCAGGCTGCTGAATTTCATTGTTGTATTTTATCACACGCGTATGAGAAATATATCAAAGAACTGTAAACACCGCGATACATGGCGAAAAAAATACGTTCCCCCCGCCGCAATGCGTATTCTTCGGCAATCGGCCGCCGGAGCGCACGCAAAGCCCCCGCCGACTGACACACATCAGGAAGCGGGGGCTCTGTTTTGTTTCGGATCAGCAGATCCGCCGGGGGCGCATTACTCGGCGTCCGCGACGATCGTGCCCTTCTTCTTCGTGGCGGCGCTCACGATCACCATAGCAACGGCGGAAACGAGAATGCCGATAAACGCGAAGTTCAGGGAGGTCTTCATAATCTGCGCGACCGCGCAGCCGACCAGACCGAACACCATGCCGGCAACGATACCGGGCGTCGTGATGAAGTGCTTATTGCGCAGGCCGTAGCTAAGGAACACCGGGCAGGCCAGCGCCGCCGCAGAATAGGCGTAGGTATTGGTCAGCCAGTTGAGCGTGTCCGTCCAGACGAGGCACATCAGCAGCGCGATGGCCATGAGCACGGCCGACAGCACACGCGAGATCGTGACCATCTTGCGGTCGGGGATGTTCGGGTTGATGGTGGAGATGATATCGCGGGTGATATTGGTGACGGAAGTCTGCACGCCGGAGGAAGTCGTGGACATCAGCGTTGCAAAGACGAGCGCTGCAAACAGCGCCATGACACCAATGGGCAGCTTGCCCATGAACCACGCCGTGGGGCCTTTGGCGATCTCTTCAATGTTGAGAGAGCGGAGCGAGAGGCCCATGTAGATAGCCCAGACAAAGCTCAGCAGGGACAGGGCTCCGGAGAGAATGAGGGACTTGTTGACCTGCTTCTCTTCCTTGATGGCGCAGACACGCTGGAAGTAGATCTGGTTGGTCATGCCGCCGGGCAGAACAGCAAAAATCCAGAGCATGCAGGTCGCCACACCGATATTATCGGTGATGGAGCTCGAGAAGCTGAGCATGGACGGGTCGATCGTGTTGAGGTTGCTGACGATATTGGAGACGCCGCCGCCCATGACCGTGACGAACACAACGCAGACGATGCACATGACGATCATGAAGCAGGAGAAGATGAAGTCCGTCCATGCGACGGTCTTCAGACCGGACGGCATGACAAACGCCAGCGCAAACACGGCAAACAGCACGCACAGCAGCGTGTAGTCAATGCCGGTCAGGTTGGAGTAGATATTGCCGAAGGCCGTGATCTGGGAGGTCACCCAGCCAAACGGCACAAAGACCGTCATAACACCGGCGACGATACGGATGAGCTTATTTCCGTTCGTGAAGTGCGCGAGCACATCGGGAATGGTGGTGAAGTTGTTGCGGCGCAGCCACTTGGCGAGCACCATAATGATGATGAACGGCAGCGACGCCAGCACGCCATAGATGAAGTGGCCGATGCCGCGGGCATACGCATTGCCGACATGCGCCACCAGAATGCCGCCGCCCATTGCGCTGGCAAACTGCGTGCCGATGACGACATAAAGCGGAAGGCTGCGGTCTGCGACCTCCCAGTCGGCCTGAGTGGTCTTTTTGCGTCCGGAGATGATGTAGGTCGGGATCAACGTAAGTGCGATGACTGCGACCGTTGCCACCAGGATGAGGATCGTGGTTGAGTTCACGTAGGTTCTCCTTTCTAACTTGCGAATTCTGACTCTCTATCTTTGCCCTGTAGGGTATGTTCCGCACATGCGGCGCGCATCCAAAATAATGCAGTGCTTTAGCGTGCCAAACAATAATAAATTTTAGCACAGGCGTCTATATGTGTCAATAAAAAGGGCCCAAATCCTACAGACGAAATCCCTTCAGGAATTGCATATATTTTTGTAGAATATGTACATTTTTTCGTGCCTGTTTTTTACATCTTAAACAACAAAATATTTATGAAATTGCACAATTGACTGTGTCGCAAAACAGCGCTATACTGAATTTCAGCTCGTTTTATAAGGAGGCCCCAGAACATGGCGCAACTGAAAATCAGTGAAACGCAGCGGACCAAGGGCGTGATCCTCGCCCTGCTGTCTACGCTGTCTTTTTCTTTTATGATGATTTTTGCAGCTCTGAACTCGCCGGAGATACCCTTGTGGGAGCAGACGTTTTTCCGCAACCTGATCGGCATCTTCGTGGCAAGCTTCATCCTCATCAAGAACCACCAGCCGCTCTTCGGTGAGCGCAAATACTGGCCGCAGATGTTCGCGCGTTCGCTCTTCGGACTGCTTGCCGTCATGCTGCTGTTCTACGCGTCCAGAAACGCGCTTCAGGCGGATGTCAGCATCATGAACCGCATCTCCATGTTCACGATCTCGATCGTTTCGGTCGTGTTTCTGCATGAGCGGCTGACGAAGATGCACATCCCGGCCATGCTGATCGCCTTCACCGGTGCGTACATCGCGGCAAACCCGCGGTTTGATTCCGCGTTTCTGCCGCTGCTGGCTGCATTCTGCACCTCGCTGTGCGACGCCGTGTGCTATCCGCTGCTGTCCTACTTTTCGGGGCGTGTCAACGCTTACAGCGTGGTCATGTTCTTCTGTACGTTCAGCACGATCGTGTCCGGCATCTGCATGATCCCGACCTTCGTCGTGCCGAGCGGTCCGGATCTGTTCTACCTCATCATGATCGGCGTCACGGCGGCGCTCGGCCAGATCCTGATGACGCTGTCTTACCACTATGCCCCCGCCGGTGAGCTGAGCATTTATAACCTCATGGGCATTCTCTTCAGCGCGCTGCTGGGCTTTTTCATTCTGCACCAGATCCCGACCGTGCGCACCTTTATCGGCGGCGGCCTGGTCGTTCTGGCGTCTCTGCTGCTGTTCTTCTACAAAAAGCGCTGGCTGAAAACGAACGACTCTTCCGCCGGCTGAAGCCCACGAAAACGATAACAAAAAGCACGGTCGGTGTCTGACTCCGGCCGTGCTTTTTTCATGCTTTCAACTCAGCCGTTGCAGAGCGCAACGAATTCATCGAAGCCAATATCCTCGCTCAAGCCGAGCGCCTCCATAGTATAGCCTTCCGCCATCACATCACCGACGAGCGCCTCGCCGATCGTGCAGACAGAATCGATCACCGGGGTCGGAACCTTGGCGATCTTGCCGAGGATCTGCACAGAGCGCAGGCTGAACGGCACGTCCTCGAGCAGGTAGCGTACCTGCAGGCTGTTGGGGCCCATGATGCCCTTGTAGCACTCGGCGTTCTTGAGCATCGTGTAGAGGTCGCCTTCATAGCTGTACTCCAGCGCGAAAGCCGCCTCTGCGTCCGGAAGCTTGACGCCATACGCCGCGCAGATCGCCATTCTCTCCTGATCGAGCGCCTTCATGAGCGTGATCTGGCTGGGGACCATGTCATTGTAGTAGTTGAACTTCTCACCCTTTTCAATCTGGGCAGTGTACAGCAGCGTCGGGCCCGGATGGAAGATCAGGTTGAGGTTGTCGAGCGCAAGCTGGATGCTGTTATCAATGAAGTGGTGCTGGCTGAAGACCGGATAGATGGCCTCCTTGATGATCTCGCGCTTGCTGTTGGGGATGGCAACGATGCTCAGCTCCGTCTTCTGGCCGGTGACAAAGACGTCGCCGGTGGTCTGAATGCGCGCAGCAAACAGCAGCGTGCTGGTCGCAGCGAGAGAAATATCCGCCTTGCAGCCGGCCTCGGCCAGCGCCTTCTTAAACGCAAGGATGCCCAGACCGGAGACCGGGTCGATGACGACGATCTGGCCGTCGACAAGGTGCGGCGCAAGCTTCTGCGCGATGGAGACGTGGTAAATCTCCGGCAGAATGATAAAGATCACTTCGCAGCCGTCAATGGCCTTGGCAATATCCGTCGTCGCAAACTGGATCTTGCCGAAACCGGGAAAGTCGGTGTTGCCGTAGATGTTGACACCACCGAGCTCATTGAGCTTTGCGACCGTGTCTTCCATCACGTCGAAAATTCGGGTCTGATAGCCCTGATTGGACAGCCATGCAGCCGTCGTCTGGCCGCCGTTGCCGGCGCCGATAATGGCAATAGGTTTGTTTGTCATGCTCTTATACCTCCTGATGAAAGATGAATTCCGTATCAGCCATTGACGAGCTTCAGGAACTCGTCGACCGTCATATCTTCGCTCAGGCCCAGCGTCTTGAGCGTATAGCCCTCGTCCATGTCGCCGCCGACAAGCGTCTCACCAAGCGTGCAAACTGCGTCGATGACCGGCGTCTTGATCTTGGCGATCTGACCCAGTGCCTGCAGCGAACGCAGGTTGTACGGAATGTCCTCGAGCAGATAGCGTACCTTGAGCGATTTCGGTCCCTTGATGCCCTTATAGCATTCGGCATTGCGCAGCATATCGTAGAGATCGCCCTCATAGCTGTACATGCGCGCGAAGCTGTCCTCGACGTTCGGCGTGTCGACATGGTAAATGCTGCACAGCTCCATGCGCTCCTTGTCGATGGCCTTGATGAGCTTGATCTGGCTCGGCGTCATCGAGTTGTAGTAATCGAAAGTGATGCCGCGCTCAATGAGAGACGTGTACAACAGCGTCGGGCCCGGATGGAACGCCAGATTGAGGTTTTCCATGGCCGTGTCAATGATGTTGTTGGCAAAGATATGCTGGCTGAACACGGGATACATTGCGTCCTCAACGATCTGCTTGCGGTTGCCGGGGAACGCAACAATGCTCAGCTCCGTCTTCTGGCCGGTGACAAGAACATCGCCCGTCTCTTTAATGCGCGCGGCAAACAGCAGTGTGCAGGTCACGGCCAGCGTCACGTCAGCCGTGCAGCCGGCATCGGTGAGCGCCTTTTTGAAGGAGATCGCGCCCAGGCCGGAAGCCGGATTGAGCACGACGATCTGACCGTCCTTGAGATAAGGAGCCATCTTTACAGCGATGGAATCGTGATAGTTCTCCGGGAGAATCAGAAGGATGAGCTCACAGCCCTCAATTGCCTTCTCCATATCGGTAGTCGCAAACTCTATCTTGCCGAAGCCGGGGTAATCAGTATTGCCATAAATATTCACACCACCCAGCTCATTGAGTTTTGCAACGGTATCCTCCATCACATCAAAGATTCTGGTCTTGTAACCCTGATTGGCAAGCCAGGCAGCCGTGGTCTGTCCGCCGTTACCGGCACCAATGATCGCAATGGGTTTGTTTGTCATGTGTGTTCCTCCTTAAACGTGGATTCTAAAATGACATCTATCATCTAGATGTGTCCATACTACAACTTTTCAAAGCTCCGGTCAATCTAAAAAATATACAAAGTAATGACTAAATAACCACCATTTGACGGCGATGTGAACGTCGCAGAGACATGTTCGCCCAAAAATATACATGCTTGGCAGGCAATGGCGAGTAATCGTAGCACCTGCGGAAACATGGACACGGTGCACGGACAAAGATAATGTACAATAAGTTGCGCAAATTGAAAATCGCATAAAAGAAGACATAGCATGCAGGCTCTGGTAGAATGAAGTTACCACACACCATTCTGAAAGGAGACAGCAAACTATGTCCGAGAAAATTGTACAGCTAAACAAGGAGACGGAGTCGCTGATGCAGGCCGCCCGCTACGAGCGCAGCGAGGCCCGCCAGGGCTACCGCATCGGTCACTATGACCGGAATCTCACCACGACCTCCGGAGATGTCACGCTCCATATGCCGCGGCTCAAGGGTGTGTCCTTCGAGGCTGCCATCATCGAGCGGTACCGCCGCCGGGAGAGCAGCGTGGAGGAAGCCCTCATCGAGATGTATCTGGCGGGGATTCCGTGCGCCGGGTGGAGGACATCACGGAGGCACTGCGGGGCAGCAAGGTCTCTCCTGCCACCATCAGCGAGCTGAACAAGAAAGCCTACGTCCACACCGAAGACTAGCGGAACAGCCCCATGCAAGGCGGGCACTATCCATACGTCTACGTGGACGGCATATAGAAAGAGAGTCTAACAAATCGCTGGTAGACTCTCCTTGCTTTTAATTATTAAATTGCGGCCTTAGTAAAATTCTTTACCTTCCGCATACGCCTTGCGGCATTCGTTTAAAGACATAATGTTTGCTAGCCCTTTTGCGTCAGGATTTTCTTCTTGCGTAACATCATTCATCCAACTGCAAATAGGACATTCTTCAAACTCTACCTCAAATCTATACTTGCCGCACACTGGACATTGTCTAACGGCTGGATAATTCATTATTTTACCTAGTGAATTTTCTAATTTGGTCTAACCAGTATTCTTATGGTTCCATTCCGCATATTTCTTTTTGGGGAATAAACAATGTAGATATTGTTCCTTTATCACTGAATATTGCAAATAAACCTGTAGAATGCTGAAACTTAATCAGGTTGCCTTTAGTGCTTATAAAACCAACGACATCAACCATATCTATTTCTTTCTTAATAAAGGCATCTGCCATTGCTTCATATTTATCCCAAGCAGCATCACCTATAAGACCAGTAAGTTCCTCGGCGTGTTTCTAATGTCGTGGAGTTCTTTTATAAAAACGCAATCGCTAATTACTCCGCTGCAACTCATGGACTTTATCAATTGCTTCCTGAACATCTGGGCTTATCGCTGCCTTTGGCGAACGGACTTTATTAATCTTTTTATATTGTATCATTTTTCTTTACTAAATTCAACTGGATAGGTTCTGCATTCAGCCTCGTCGAATTTTTGTTGGCAGAGTCGGTGATATTCATCCGCCTTTTTACGAGTGATAAACTCATTGATTAATTCGGGTAGGGCCTTGGCGGCGGCCTCGGTTAGTGTTATACGCATCTGGGGTTCCTCCTTACGGTTCTAATGTTAGAGATTCATAGACCTAACCAAGAATTCATAGACCTAGAGAGGAAAAAGGGGCCGCCCCAAATAAAAAAAGGTTCACTAGAATTAGAAAAATTCTAGTGAACCTCACGTTTTTGGCAGGGGAAGAAGGCTTCGAACCCTCGGCCTACGGTTTTGGAGACCGTCGCTCTACCAACTGAGCTATTCCCCTATATGATCAAAAAATGGTGGGCCTTCAGGGACTTGAACCCGGGACCGACCGGTTATGAGCCGGTTGCTCTAACCAACTGAGCTAAAGGCCCATATTCAAAGAATGCCGCCACGGTTGGTGACGGCAATATCTCTGGCGCCTCCTGTAGGATTCGAACCTACAACCCTCCGGTTAACAGCCGGATGCTCTACCGTTGAGCTAAGGAGGCATTAAGCAAGGGATTCGCCTGAGCGAATCCCTTATGTTGGCATTGACCTATCTTCCCGGTCCGTCTCCAGACAAGTATTGTCGGCACTGGTGAGCTTAACTTCCGTGTTCGGA
>PPYE01106492.1_pt1 | contig 56178 bp, 48 predicted proteins | sample 1559881 | NCBI WGS metagenome assembly PPYE01 (sample SAMN08240022, study PRJNA423297) | Human gut metagenome, whole genome shotgun sequencing project.
GCATACTGTCTTTTTGTCTGTGAGCTTAATTTCTGCCGTGTTGTCGCCTATGGTCTGTACTGTGCCGAAAAAGCTGGGGAGGTCACGGTTTAGCTGTTCTTCATAGTTTTTCTCTCCATTTTCGTCATATTCGGCAACATACAGTTGATTAAGGATAAAATTATTGTCCTTGAAAAGATACCCCACATATACAACATCATCGACTTCATCGGGATAGTTTATTTCCTGATATACTATAAGATCGTTCAGGTCGGCTTTTAATGTTCTTTGTGGATCTGTAAATTCACAGGCAGATCCGCCCGTTCTTGTCATAGTACAAATGCCGCCGCTGTTTGAAAAAACTTTGCCGTTTTGACCTATAACATCACACAACTTGATTTTAGTTATTCCATCATCAACGGTAAGAACAGCAGTGACCTTTTCACCAAGCTTATTGTTTATGATCTGTTCTGAGTGGAGCTTTGATCCAGGATAATAAACTATATCGTCTTTAAAGTTATCTCTTGAAAGCGGCAATGTATAGCTTTTGCCCTCATATGTGAATGTAAGCTGTTCATTCTCATATTTTTCTGTTTCCACAGTTATGTTCTCAAATTCCGAACTTGGCTTTGACACGGTGCTCTCCGGCATATTTGACACGCTGTCAACAGCAGAGAGATCCGACTGTGGTTTATTTTCCCCACAGGAAGTCAGAAAAATAACAGCAGAAAACACGATACACGAAAACGTCATAAACTTCTTTTGTTTCATGATCTACCTCACTGCATAAGCATATTTATATCAAACTCATAATCAAGATCGCCACTTTCAGCGTCAAGATAAATAAATCGCTGAATATTGCCTGCCGATGAATATTCATCACCTACTGGCATTTCATTTTCGGGAACATCCATAACAAACTCCCAGACCAAATGACTGTCAAATTTTATGCCTGCATCGTAGCAGCTTTGACCGTTTTTATTATCGTTAAGAGGGGTGAGTGTGTATTTAAGGTCAATGGCACTTATCTCCATTTTCTCATTAAAATCTGTAAAAGTATTTTCAATAAACCCCATTGCACTTGACAGGGAAATTATCTTATCAACAGATCTTTCTTTTTTTGGTATCAAGATACCGTTGCCGTTAGTAAGGCTGCCTATCTCGTCGCTTTTAAACATCTGCATATATATGCCCTGCGTGATATATTTCATTTTCGACATACTTTCATCAGACGTATCTGTCATTTGCACAAGATTGTCAAGCAATACGCCGTTGTATTTTTTAGACGCATGGATATCAAAAGAGTAAATGCCCTGATCGCTTTGTCTTACAATTATAGTTTTAACGGCTATCTCCAAGTCAGGTTCAAGATCGGCATAGTTCTTATCGAGCCATTCCTGAGCAAAATCAGCTGCCTGCTTGATCGTGACTGAAGTTCCGTCCAGTTCATAGCTGTCTGAAAGATCGTCATCTCTGTCAATATGATAGATCTTGACTCTGTTTCCGCCGTTAAAGAGATCATCAAAAGCTGAGGGCTTGGCAAAACAGATAAAGCCGTTATTTCCAACGCAGCCATACATTTTCCCGTCATCGTCGCTAAAGCTGTAACTTACCATTCCGTCGCCGGTTTCATCATGAACTGTATTCTCACGGTCGAGAACATCCTTGCCAAAAATCCGGGTCATTATCTTTTCGTAATTTTCCTCATAATCCGATATCTGAGTAAAATCGACTTCGCAGTAATCTTCGGGCAATTCCACACTGATATTTTCTCTCAGATCAAATTGAGTATAGCTTTTATCAAGAGCATTGTCTATGTCATCACTGAGTTTGTTGGAAGATATGTACTGTATAGCTGTGATCTCATTTCTCTCTTTACTGTCTTTCTCGGCAGAGGATCTTACGCTGTCAGGTGTCTCTGCACAAGATGACAAGAATAACAGCGACAGGCATAAAATCGTACTTGTTATTTTTAAATGTAGCTTCATTTTGTTGCTCCTTTGATTTCTTATAATACAAGGCAATACCGCACAAAGACTGCTTGACGGTGTTATGCGGTATCGCATTATATTTTTGTGCTGTTATCCATACTTTATCAACTCCGATCTATATTGTAAAATTACAAATTTATATCACCTCTGCTTTGCGAATAGAATGAAAAATCACCCGTTTCACAATCTACTAGAGCATAGTATAATTTTTCCTCAGTAGGGCTATAGAGTGAAACTGTCCACATTGGAGTACTTGAATATACGCCCGTTTCAGCGTCCACCCAGTATATCTTATTCTCAAGTCCTATGTAATCCACCTCGTAACTGGAATTATCACTTAAATTGTCATCAATATATCTAAGTGCAGAATATGGTGTTATCACCTTGTCGATATTCTCTTTTTCATATTCACAAAATACATTTTCATTATTTCTAAAACAACCTATATCGGACGAAGAAGTTATAAGCACTGTGTATCCCGCTGGATTTGAATTTATTTTGCTCAATCGACCTGTGAAAACATCATTGACAGAGGATTCCCTGCCCTCAAAGCCACTGTTAGCTGCTCTCAACGGTACTCCGTTATCCTGTTGCACCATATCTATTCTGAACGCATAAGTATCGTTTATTTTCTCAACTCTGATCTCAAAAGGCGACATTTGTGGGTAGCCAATTTTTCTCAGTCCCTCTGAAAATTCAGCACTTTTTTCTATTGCCTCACTTATGGACATTTCACAGTCTTTAAGCTTATATTTCTCATCATCAAAGGTGTTGCAACAATAATATCGTTTTACTGTAATGTTTTCATTAGTTAGAAAAAAAGCCTCCGCATCTTCGTCTTTGATCCATACTATCGAACCACCATCATAATCAGTAAAGTAGGGATAACCTCCTTCGGCGTTAAGCTGATGATATTCACCCATATCGTCACTGCTAACACTTATTTTGCTAAGATCAACAGGACTGCCGTTTAAATAGTCTATAAATCTCTGCTCTTTATTGAACAGAAAACCGTCCGACGGCTTATATAACGTTCTGCTAACTGAACTCACATCAGCTATTCTTACACTGTCACGAATAGTGAAATGGGCATACTCCAATTTGAGGGCTTTTGAATATGTATCTGTTATTTCATTTACAGGCACATATTCAGAATTAAATTCACTGAATTTTACATTATTAGTTTTGTTTGAACACGATGAAAGTACCATGCACACCGCAACAACCAAAATACAAATCTTTTTCATCATAATTTATCCTCTAAAGTAAGAGCCGCTCGTCATTACCAGCAAGATAATCCGCAGCGGCTCAAAATACTATTCTTTAGTTAAAACTTCCTGACGCAGAAGCACTTGAAACATACTTTGAAATATTTGTGTAACCGCCAGACACTCCAAATTCAGCAACAACATCATAAGAATAACCCTTCTTATAATTAGAATTTTTCCAATTTGTTGTTCCTTTGTTCCAGATATCGAAAGAACCACAATTAATAGTATGGCTTGAAGATCTGTATCCATTTGCTAAGACACTAAACTTGCCACTTGTATTTATGGATTTGCAGGTGGATTTTAAATAGCCATTATTCTGTGCCTTTATACCATACATCCATTTCTCACAAACGTTATCTGATGACGGAGCTCCTTTAGTATAGTGCAGATTGTAGGAGTTTGCCGCACTAGCCCCAATAGCCATAGAACTCATCATCATAACAGCAGCACCCATAGCTGCGATTCTCTTAACGATCTTTTTCATATTAAACGTTCTTTCTTATTATAACATCCAAATATTTGAATGTCAATGTTTTGTTTTTTTTGATTTTGGATTATATAAATTTTATTACTGCATTGGAATCACCAGCCTTTCCAATTGATCAACAACGTCTTCTTAATAAATCATGGTTGCACTGTTAGCTTCAAGATATTCATATTTGCTTCCGAACTGGATTTGCTGAGAGTTGTACTTACAGTGTCAGTGTACAAATTCATCAAAATGATGTCTTCGTTTATATTTGTATCCTCATCAGTTGCTGAAACATTTGTACAAAAGCAGCAGAACATCAGACAAGCTGAAATAATTATTGAAGTAATTTTTCGCATAAAAAATGTGCACTCCTTTCCTCAAGATTTTACCTCCTCATATAGTAAAATACAAGCTTGAGTGAATTTGTACACACTTTTTCAGAAAAATATTTTATTTTGTAGAGTTTACCGAATCAGCCATCTTAATTATGTCACTTTTGCACAAATCTCCAGTTATTGTATAAGAATATCTGCCATCAGTCCATACAATAGTTGATGTATCGGCATCGTAAGACAGCAGAGCGTCATTGTCATTTATCGATACCTTTTCAGTTGTCCTGTTTTGCGTATCTATCTGATTATTCGTTAATATACTGCTTTGAGTGTACTCGATAAATTCATTATTAGAAGAATAATCAATGATAAGCATAGTTTCTTCTTGAGTTCGGTCCTGTTCAGCAAATCCATTCGGGATATATGTTGGTTCACAACACACAAAAGCATCTGTAAGATCATCGGCTGGAACATCCCCATGTACATTCCAGACATCAGTATTATTATCATTGCTGCTTGCAAACAAACCAACAAACCATTCTCTTAACGGCGGAACAGCAGCTACTGTTATCGATCCGATCATAAGCATTGCGGCAATTATGAATATCATCTTTTGCAAGGTCGTCTTTATCAATGAATGGGGTGTTTTATCTTGATTTTTGGTCAATCTGCGGATCTTTCTTCTGTATGCTGATGAAAAATCACATTTTTCATCGGATATCAGCTGCATTTCTTTTGCACATGGCAGAACAACTGCTTGTTCGATCGCTTTGCAGAAATTTTCATTTTCGTTCATAGTTTGCACCTCTCAGCTTTTCCAATAAAATAGCTTCAGCTTTTCTCAGATACTTATATACTGTATTTCTGGATATCCCCATTAAATCAGCGGTTTCATTTGCGTTGTGACCGTAATAATAAAGATAAGTGATAACAGCTTTATACTTGTCTTCAAGCTGACCAATAGCGTTAGTCAGATCAGAAATATCATACTCATTAAGCTTAGCTATATTCCGGCACATATTCAGAATCCTCAAATGAGTCATTTTCAAAATATTTTTTCTCCGTGTTGTAGATCCTATATGATGCCCTTCTAATAGTTATAATCAAATAAGCGTCCATTTTGTACACAGGCAAATTGTGAACTTTCTTAAAATTGTCTGCTATCCTGTAAAAAGCCTCCCAAACGGCTTCTTCTGCCAATTCGTGTGAATTAAGAATTTTAAAGGCTTCACGATATAATTTTCGTTCATATTTATTTACTATATTTTCAAAATCACTTTTATCTTCCTCATCATCGATCAATGCCATATATATCGGCAGCATACAATCACTTCCTTCCTGTCTCCACTTTCAGAATATCATCCGTTTCCAAATTAAGTATATCATGTTTTTATACACTATGCAACAAGGTTCTCTAAAATTTTACTTCTGTCGGATGCTGACTTGTAATTGCATAACAAAAGCGGCCAAGATGAAGGGTGATAACAAAAAAATGCCTAACCAAAAATTTCCGTAATAAAAAGTACCCTCAACTTTTGTTTAATCACAAACACCGCCGCAAGTCACAAATGCGTGACCTGCGGCGGTGAATTTGGTTCTGTAAGATGTGTTTTAGTTAAGAGTGTGCACCATCCATCCAAGAACCATAAGCTTGCGATTCTATTTTTTCTTTACTCATTTCTTCAAATTTTGAGATAGTATCACATAATTTCCTGTCATAATACGAACAGCAGTTATACATATCTTTACCGATCTTTTTAAAATCAGTATTTACATTAACGCCTTTATCGGAACAGTAAACGATGTATTCATGTCCGTTTGAAATTCCACGAGATATAATATTTGCTTCTGATATTTGAAAAAATGGCTGTGATATATTAGATTTCATATTTTATCCTCCAAATACTGATTTGATGCTACGATTAACTATCGCATTCAGTTTTTTCTTTGTTTTGAAATATTATACCACGACATAATTGAACTGTCAACCACACCTAACCGGCAAAAGCTGCTTGATTTATCCCTTGATTTAATTTGCAAAGTGTGGTATAATAGCTATAAACCTGCGTATAATACGATCATAAGATATATATAAACCTGCGTATTATTGAAATTGAGAATATATTCTAACCTGCGTATTATCAAAGTGAGGTGTTGTTATGATACTAAAGCGTAAAATGTATAATAAACTACTGACGCTGAAAAAAGAACTGAATGGTAAAAAAGCCTTTCTTATCGAGGGTGCAAGACGTATCGGCAAGTCTACTATCTGCGAGGAGTTTGGCAAGAACGAGTACAAGAGCTATATCCTGATCGACTTTGCAAAATGTCCCGATGAGGTCAAGGGCTATTTTCAAAAGCATATGAATGACCTCGACACGTTTTTTATGCTCCTGTCCACATATTATGGTGTGAAATTGTTTGAACGTGAGTCGCTTATAATTTTTGACGAGGTGCAAATGTACCCAAAGGCAAGAGAATGTATTAAATATCTCGTTGCCGACGGCAGATATGACTATATCGAAACAGGCTCGCTGATCTCCATCAAGGAGAATGTAAAAAACATCGTCATTCCGTCGGAGGAACGTCATCTGAGTATGTATCCGCTGGATTTTGAGGAGTTTTGCGATGCTTTGGGTGAGGGGCAGATCATTGGCTATATCAGAAAATGCTTTGCAGACAGAGAACCCCTTGAAAACGAGCTGCACCATAAGGCAATGCTGCTTTTTAAGCAATATATGCTTGTGGGCGGTATGCCGCAGAGTGTTATTGCGTTTCTTGAAAGCAGGAAGGATTTTGATAAAGCTGACGTTGAAAAGCGTGATATACTCGCACTCTATCGCAGCGATATTATGAAGATCGATGCAAGGTATCGCAGCAAGGTGCTTACCATATTTGATCAGATACCGGGACTGCTTTCTCAGCACGAAAAGCGTGTGGTGTTCAGTAATGTTGTCGCACAAAGTACGGCGGATCAGTATGAAGAAACATTTTTTTGGCTGTCAGATTCTATGATATCCAATGAGTGTTTTCTATGCAACGATCCGAATGTTGGGCTGTCGATCAACGAAAACAGAAGTTATGTAAAGTGTTATCTCGGTGACACTGGGCTGCTCGTAAGCCACGCATTCGATGAGAACGAACTGCTTGAAGATGAGGTCTACAAGCAGATACTCGGTGACAAGCTGAACATGAATGAGGGTATGCTTTACGAGAACACCATTGCTCAGATGCTGACGGCAAACGGTCACAAACTGTATTTCTATACACATTACAACACTGAAAAGCACCGAAACGATATTGAAATAGATTTTCTTATTTCCAACAACAGTAAGCTGAAATACAAAATGTATCCTATTGAAGTTAAGTCCGGCAAGCGATATTCCATAGAGTCCTTGAAACGCTTTAGGGAGAAGTATAAGGCAAGGATCGGAGAGTGCTATGTCATTCATCCACGTAGTCTTTGTTTCAAAGAGGATATAGTTTGTATTCCGCCGTATATGACAATATGTCTGTAAAAAACCGCCGTTCGGGAACTAGCCTGAACGGCGGTTTTGCTTTTGTGTCACTTTATGTACAGCCTATCCGCCAATCTGAGGAGTGCAAGCAGGTAGTCAAGTTCGCTTTTCAACGTTGTCAGTAACGGGTCGCCCTCACGGATACGCATGGTGCGCCTTATTTCTTTAGGTATGACAACTCTGCCGAGATCGTCGATCCTGCGGACAATTCCTGTTGCTTTCATATTTATGACCTCCGTTGTTTTTTCAAAATTGCAGTAATATTATTTGCAGAGGTGGGGAATTTATGCAGGAAAAAAGCGAGTGATAATCGTATGGATTTTAGCTTTTATTGTTCATTATCACATTGATTGGGAAATGTAGTATATAACTAATACGATTATCATTATTATTACGATTGCAGCGGCTATAATGGCATTTACTTCATTGGTTGTCCTTGGAAGTTCTTCAAGATCAGCTTCTAAATAATTAGGATCTAACTGTTTCAATTTTTCGTCAACTCTATTTATTGAATCAAGCCATTGCCTTTTATTTTTATAGTTATGGCGGTAGGACGTTTTTCGACATACAGAATATATATATGCATATTGTTGGCGTATGATTTTCCAAAGATATGTTGTCTTATATTTGTCCGGTATAGTATGTATGATATGTTCTATTGATTCGATCATTCCCAATGATAGTTCCACGAACATATCATAAGTGTATTCACTATCATTAGTTGTATAACTGCCATTCTTACCATATTCAGTCGTTGTATTCATTACAAATGAACTATTTAAAAAAGCAAGCAAATCAGAATTGATTCTTTGAATCAAAGCTTTGTTTTCTTCGTATTTTTTTGGTGAGCTATCATAATTGTCATCAATTACAGATATCGAATTTTTTAACACTTTAATTTTCTGTTCTCTTTTAAAGCGGTCAGAATCTACAAGTGCCATTCTTGCTTTTCCATAGCTGGAGTAAAAAATAGCCTCAATATTTGTTGGCTCATACTGCTCTACCATGTTATAGTATTTTTCACATTCTTCCCAATCTTCTTTAGCTTTTGCACGGCGTGCGTTTTCGAGGGAACGCTCTACAAAAGAGGTGTTATCGACTGTGACTTTACTTCCTGACACATCGACCTTGCCATTAACTTCGACAATAAGACGTTTAGCTTCTTCAGGTGAATATTTAGCACCGCAATACTGACAGATAAAGCAGCCGTCCTCTTTGACTAAATCATTGCTACCGCAAACTTCGCATACGATTTGTTTCATGCTTTAACATCTTCTTTCTGTGATTTGTATTTTCGTGATTAAAAAAATTATTATATTTCTGGTCCGCTATAATGTGGTAAACCAGCTAAATCCATGTTTTCGTTATAATAATCAATACTATATACTGACAATGAGAGTGCATTACTTCCATTTGGTGTTATGGATAACAGGTAGACATAGTTTCCGCATTTTACCGAAACCGAATCAGACTCGTCAGTTAAGTAATCTCCGGTGTACCTATATCTTTCTAAAGAAGTGTCAAGAATATCACACGAATCGCTAATATCTTCAGAAGAAAGACCAACATCAGTGTATAAAATTGCACTGGCATAAAACATTCTGAGTATATTTAAAGCGTCAACTTCCGAAATTTCATCGCTCGTTTTTTCAATAGTACAGTCTGCGTCTTCGTAATATTCCCTTATCCATTCTCCTAGATCATCATATATGATAGACATACTTTCAATGCTGTTATCATCTGAGCCGGTAATAGTGCATTTAAGTTTTGTTGGTGTGTTGTTAACAGTTATAGTGCAGATAACCTCAATGTTTCTGGTTTCAGTTTCATTAATGCTGTTTTCGTCATAATCAAAAACAGACATATTTTCTTTTGCATAATCTAATTTCTTTTTTACATTTGTTATAAATGTATCTTCATGGACATCTTGCGTAACCTCGCTTGTGGTTAGCGTGGTGGTCGCAACCTCATCTGACGTTGTTGTTGAGATCGTTGTTGTTGTGAAATCGGTTTGCTGTGAATTATTGATTGATTTATTGCTGCTTTTAGTATTGTTTCCACAAGAACTTAAAATCAATGTTGAAATAACAAGTGATAATACTAAATAACCATTCTTCATAAGAAATTCCTCCATATTCTTCTATAGTGCTTTTTTTGACACTATTTATTTTGTACTGTCATTATACCACATTATTTCCACGATTTGTTAAGCTGGCTGCTTAGGATAACGATTACATTTTGTAAACAAAGTGTAAATTTTGCAGATGTAAACGTTGATAGGGGGTGCTTTTGAAATAAGGAGTGGGGAGCGAGGGGTGTTATTTCAAAAAGTGGGGAGTTTTTGAAATAAGGGGGATAAAAAAATTCCGCTGCAGGTCGCATTAATTCGTGACCTGCGGCGGTTTGTATAATCTAGTGGTTATACCACCCAAGAGGTGTACCAGATATATTTATGTTTATCTGCTTTGTTTCCTGATATTCATCAAGACCGCTTGTGCCAAGTTCTCTGCCAATGCCACTCATTTTGTAGCCACCCCACGGGGCTTCTGAAAAGGCTGGGTTATAGCAGTTTATCCACGTTATACCTGCACGAACTTCTTTTATCACCCTTAGAGCTTTTGCGGTATCATTGCAGAAAACAGCACCTGCGAGTCCATAATCTGTATCATTTGCCAATTCTATTGCTTCTTCCTCTGTTTCAAAAGTCAGCACAGTAAGTACAGGACCAAATATTTCTTCACGAACTATTGACATATCAGGGGTGCAATCGTCAAATATGGCAGGCTTGATGAAATTTCCGTTGACAAGATCGTCATCTGTACATTTGTATCCACCGCAAAGAAGTTTTGCTCCCTCTGCCTTTCCTTTTTCAATATATCCAAGTACGTCCTGCATATGCTTTTTTGATATGAGCGGACCCATATCAGGGTTATCAAGAGGAGCGCCAAGGGTAAGCTTATCAGTTCTCTCGACAAGTTTTTTTAGAAATTTATCCTTTATCGATTTTTCTATTATCAGCCTTGATCCTGCACAGCAGACTTCTCCTTGATTTAAAAATATACCCATCATTACCCATTCAACGGTCTTGTCGATATCCGTGTCTGCAAAGACGATATTAGGTGACTTTCCACCGAGTTCAAGCCCTATTTTTTTTACGTTGCCAGCAGCAGCTCGCATTATGCCTTGCCCAACGGATGTGCTGCCTGTGAATGTAATCATATCTACCTTTTTGCTTTCGGCTAAAAGATTTCCAACTGTGCTTCCTGAACCGATGACCAGATTTGCAGTGCCTTTTGGTAGATCACATTTATCAAGTATCTCAAAAAGCTTCAATGCCGAAAGTACCGTTTCAGAGCTTGGCTTGAAAATTATACTGTTGCCAGCCGCAAGTGCAGGGGCTATTTTCCATACGCTCATCAAAAATGGAAAATTCCAAGGTGTGATAAGTGCGCAGACACCCACTGGTTCTTTCACTGTGTATGAGTGCATATTGCCGAAATTGCTGTTTACATTGTAAGTTTGACCGCTTGGTGTACGGATAAGCCCTGCATAATAACGGAAACAATGCACAGCATCGTCAACATCTGCCTGCGCTTCACGCAAGGGCTTGCCGTTGTCCATTGACTCTGTCTTAGCTATTTCATCAATCTCGCTCTCTATCATATCAGCGATCTTTAGAAGCTTGTCGCTTCGTTGCTGAACATCAAGATCACGCCATTCTCTGGTTTTGTAAAAGGAACGTGAGGCACTTTCTATTGCATATTTCACATCTTCCTTGCTGTTTTGCACTATCTCGCCTAACTCTTTGTTATTTGAAGGATCAACAGATCTCAGAACAATTCCCGAAGTGCCTTCAAACCATTCTCCGTTAATGTACGTTTTATATCTGCGCATAGAAAGAACTCCTTTTTGCTTGATTTACAGTGACTTTAAATATAGATCTCTTATGTGTGACCTGTCAAATTTTACGGGATGATAGGATATACCTGCTGCTGAAACTTTCATACAGCTGTCTGTCAGCATATCGATATCACTTTCTTTTACTCCAAAATCTGATAACGTACAGGTAAGACGAAGTGAGTCGATAAATTTTGTTATCTGTTCTGCACAATCATTCTCATTATTGCCGCCTAACACTTTTGAAATAAATGCAAATTTCTGTGGGTCACCTTTTATGCTTGCTTCTGTTACTGCAGGGGTTATGGCTGCAAGACCTTTGCCGTGTACGGCATTCTTGAAACCGCTGACAGGGTGTTCCATACCGTGTGCAAGTGTAACACCTGCGGTATTTATGACCATTCCCCCCATTGTGCTTGCAGGACTTATCTTGTCCCAGTACTCTGGATTATTGTCACCCTTAAAAAGCTTTGGAAGATCATCTGCAATAAGCTTCATTGCCTTTTCGCACATAATATCCGTAAATGGTTGAGCAATGCGGCTTATATAGGCTTCCATACAGTGACAAAAGGCATCAAAACCGACACTTGCCAAAACATTTTTCGGCATAGTCATCATACATTCAGAATCAATGATAGACGCCTTTGCAACTATTGCATTGCATCTTAGTGATTTTTTATCTCCGTTTTCCGGGTTTGTTAATACAGCAAATCCGTTTCCCTCACTGCCTGTTCCGCAGGTCGTTGGGATAAGTATTATCGGCAGAGCTTTGCCGCTTTTCAGACGATTGAATATGTAGTCATTTATATCACCGTCATTTACTGCGATAAATGCTGCTGCCTTTGCACAATCCATAACGCTTCCGCCGCCGACGCCTATGACCATATCGCAGCCGTTGTCTTTTGCTATTCGTGCAGCTTGCTCAGCTGTCGTTGTAAGAGGATTTTGTGGTACTTTATCAAAAACAGTATATTCGATACCTGATTTTTTTAAGTGACTGCAAATTCGGTTAAGCAACCCAGAGCGCTTTGTGCTGCTTTTTCCTGTGACAACAAGTGCCTTTTTGCCGTGATCGCTTGCGATGATTCCAACAGAGCTGACTTTTCCTCTTCCAAAAACAATATTTACAGGCAGGTAGTAATTAAAATCCATACTCACGTTTAATACCTCTTTTCTTGTATTATTTATCAGACTTTGCTTTTACCAAAGCGGTCTCAAATATCTCAAAGCCTTTTTCAAGTTGTTCGTCTGTTACACACAGAGGGACAAGAAATCTTATAACGTTTCCGTGTGTGCCAGCATTTTCAAGCATAAGTCCCATTTGAAGGGCGTTCTGTATCACCTTAGAAACGAGTTCGCCGTTTGGTTCTTTTTCTGCTTTAGTCTTTACAAATTCCACGCCAAGCATCGAGCCAAGACCTCTTACATCTCCTACCTCTTCATATTTTTCTTTAAGACCGCTGAAAAATATAGTTGCCTTTTTACCTATTTCTTCAGCCTTGCCTGCATAATCTTCTTCCAGCATTATATCCATTACCTTGAGTGCAGAAGCACAGGCAAGAGGATTTCCGCAATATGTTCCGCCAATAGTTCCCACAGGTACTGAATCCATAATTTCCTCACGGGCGGTTATTGCACTTATTGGAACGCCGCCGCCAAGAGATTTTGCTGTTGCTATAATATCTGGTGCAGCACCTGCTTCCTTCCAATATTCTGAGGCATAGTATCTGCCACTTCGACAGTTTCCACACTGTACTTCATCAGCAATAAGTAAAATACCATTATCGTCGCATATCTTTCTGACGGCTTTTACCCATTCGATAGGTGCGGGGACAAAACCACCCTCTCCTTGAACAGGTTCAACTATCATTGCTGCAATATCACTGGCAGGTGCAGCTTCATCAAAAAGAGTGTTGAGTTTGTCTAGGTAATATGCTATCGCTTCTTGTTCAGAATATCCTTTTGGTGCATGATAAAGGTAAGGGAACTCAGCTCTGTAAATATCAGACGGGAAAGGACCCATTCCCTTTGCATAAGATTTTTTTGCTGTAAGAGCCATTGTAAGATTTGTTCTTCCGTGGAATGCACCAGAGAAGCAGATGATGCCTTTTCTTCCTGTATATGCTTTGGCTATCTTTACTGCATTCTCATCTGCCTCTGCACCGCTGTTTGCAAAGAATGTTTTCAGTTTATCACCTTTGCACGGCATAAGTTTGTTGAGCCTATCAGCAAGTTCAATGTAACCACTGTGTGCCACCACATTGAAAATGCAGTGAAAATATTTTTCTGCCTGATCTTGAACAGCTTTCACGACCTCAGGTCTGCTGTAGCCGATGTTGAGAACGCCGACACCTCCGATAAAATCAAGAAAGATGTTTCCGTCAACATCTTCGAGCATTGCGCCCTCTCCACGCTTGATACATATAGGATATGTATAGCCACAGAGCGCTTTAGGCAGTGCGTTGTCCCTTTTTTTCAAAAGTACACAGGCATTTGGTCCTGGAACCTTATCTGTAATTATAGTTGGCAATGAATTTCTTAGCATTATAAAGTCACTCCTGTTCTTTTATTGCGGAAAGTTTTTTCCTTTGATATAATTATAAGAAAAAAACAGTATAACAGCAATGTGTTGTCTTTATAATCTTTATTGTGGTGTATGCACACAATAAATTATGACTGATCTTTTTGACTTTCACGATAGTTTTTGATCTCAAACGCCATTTTAAGTTCAAGATAGACGTCAAGATCATCAAGTTCGCAGCAAAGTATCTTTTTGATCTTATCCATACGATAGCGCATTGTATTCCTGTGGATAAACAGGTGCTCTGCTGCTGCGGCAGCGTTGCAGTTATGATCAAGATAGGCTTCAAGCGTTTTGCAAAGGTCGCCCTCCTGCAAAACATCAGATTGTATCAGTTTGCCTATATGATTATTTACATATTCATCAAGAAACTTATCATTTTTTATCTGCGCGATAAGCGAGTAGATACCGAGATTATCGTAAAAGAATACTTTCTGACTTTTACTTTCAGAGTGTGATATTTTAATGGAGTTCAGAGCTTCCTGAAAGCTTTTCTTTAATTCCGATATGTATTCATATGCAGATCCTATCCCTGCCTTTGCGTCAACGCCGTAGTAAGAATTAATGTGGTCTATTATCCTTGTGAGTATATTGGAGAGCAGATCGCGGCTAAATAACTCCGAGGGGATAAGCATTATGCCTGTATCTATTTGCCAGAGCATCAGCATTTTTTGCAAACCATAGTTTTTAAATTCATATCTGATATATCTTTGCAGATTTTCATAAGAGTCCTGAAGTTTGTTGTTTTTGTTTAACTTCAGCACGACTATGTGATTTTTATCCGATATATTAGTGCCTAGATAGCCTGCCCGTATCTTTATATCAGCGTCATTTATATTAGAGGAATAAATTATTGCAGCAAGAAGCTGATCTATCGAGTTTGTGTTGCTTTCTTCTTCCACCAATGCCTTGCATACGATCTGTGAAAGATCAATGAGGTGCAGATCATAGGACAGTTCAAACAGCGGTAGTTCGTTGTCATTGCAGTATTCGGTCAGCATAGGTGATATCTGTCCGACATTTATAACAAGCCCAGCTATATTCTTTTGGTTCATTTTCACAATCATACTGAGCATTTTGTCATCATTGTCTGTGAGTGCTGCATTTGTGACAATAACAAGTTCTCCTCCGTGTATCAACTGTGAGACTTTAAAATCATCTGAAAGACATTGTGTACAATCGGCAAAATATATCCACCGTATGTTTCTGTACATTCCTGACCCACCCGCTATAAGCTTCATTCCTGAATATATTTTGGGAATGTTCATTAGATCTTCGCAGTTCATTTGTTATCACTCCTAAAAACACCTTTAGCCCATAGGTAAAACTATGGGCTGGAGATGCGAGATTTAATCTTTATTATACATAAGATACATAAGGTCCTGTGCGATCGTTGCCGCCGCAAGTGCGGTGATCTCGCTGTGGTCATATGCGGGAAGCACCTCTACAAGATCTGCTGCTACAACATTGATACCACGCAGTTCGTAAAGTAGTCGCCTTGCCTGAGCTGAGGTAGGACCGCCGATAACAGGCGTACCTGTACCTGGTGCAGCCGAGGGATCGAGAGCGTCGATATCAAAGGTTATGTATACAGGCATATCGCCCACAATGGCTTTCAACTGTCTAGCTAGCTCTTTCATATCCATATTTACAGCGTCCATAGCATAGAAAATATTATATCCACATTTAGTCATTTCAGTTCTTATAAAAACCTGCGCCGAATGTGACGGGTCGATACACCCCTCAGCCTGTAAGTCATATGCGAAGTTTGCGTGGGATACATTTCCATCAGTGGACGGAGTGCTGTCCTGATGAGAGTCAAAATGCAGCAGAGCAAGTTTTCCAAACTTTTCGCTTGCAGCTCTGACCATACCATATGGAATAGTGTGGTCTCCGCCAAGGGTAAGAAGTTTGCTGCCAGATTCAAAAACTTTTTTTGCAGTATTATACGTTTCCTCAAGCATTACCTTCGTTGTATTTGCACCCACATAGTATCCTACATCGCCGTAATCAACGATCTTTGCTTTATCGCTGAGTTTGTAGCTCCATGGGTAGGCAAAGCAGTTTGTGAGCTGACTCATATTTCTTATAGCTCTTGGTCCAAGTCTTGCACCTGGACGATTTGTAACACCACTATCGAAAGGTACACCCATTATAGTTATGTCAGCACATTCAGTATCCTGTGTGTACGGATAAAGATTAAAACTTGGTATTCCTGCATAATGCAGATGTTTCTGAATTTCATATTCCATAATAAATAGCTCCTTTATCTTAAAATGTTATTGCGGTTGCACGGCAGGGACTTCCTTCACCGTTATGCAGTTTTAGTGGAAAGGCTGTAAAAAAGAACTTTTCAGGCAGAGATGATAAATTTACAAGACCAAGTATTATCGGTATCCCTGCTTCTGAAAACTTATAGTCGGGAAGAACGAGGTCAGCTCCTACTGATGAGATCCCGTCATTCGGATCGCCTATCATAGGGCTGTCCATTTCCACGAGTTTTATTCCCTTTGATACAAGATATTCTGCCGCAGATACTGTAATATATGGGCTTTCAGATACATATTCTTTTTTGTTCCAAAAGCTATCCCAATTTGTTCGGATAATACATATCTCGTCTTTTTCAAGACCATCAGCACCTGCTGCTTTTAGTCTTTTCACTGTTATCTCTTTGCTTTCTGAGAACGGCAGGTAAAGTAACCGAGCGTTACCTGCGAATTTCTCAATAGGGGTCTCGCTTATTCCCTGTGCGTTTTCGCTCCAATGAGCGCTGTTTTCTATGTGAGTGCCTGTGTGGGCTGTCAGTGTATATTCTCTTGCGATATAGCCATTTTTATCGACACACGCAAGATCTTTTACGCTGTATGGCGTATATGGCTCACCATAATACCACATTTTTTCTGTATATTCGCCGCTCAGATCAATTATTTTCATAACATATGCCTCCTGTCAGAAGTCCCAGCCATATCGTGTGGCATATATATCAAGCTGTTTTTCAATATCATCAGTGTATCCCTGAGGTATTTTTTCAAGGCTGTCAAGATAGTTTATAAGCTCACTTGAGAAATCAATAGGCTGATCAAAGCCCCTTTTGTCAATGTTTTTCATATCATCAGCAGGCGTATGTCCCCATACGAATCCACCGTTTGACATAGTAAGACTAGGGATTTTGTTTGATGTGAGATTTAGTGTGTCACAGGGAACAGGTCCGGAAAAAATGTCCAACGTTGAGCCGCACTTTTCAAATACTTTTTCAAATATCGCTTCAAAGTCTTTTACGCCTGCATAGGTTATGGAATAAGGCGTTGCCATTCCAATGATATCGTAATTGATATTATATTTTATACGTTTGTAAATGTCCTGGTTTTGCTGCAAAAAGTATTTGCTTCCGTGCAGACCAGGTTCGTGACCCGACCAGCAGGCAAAATACAAGGTCCTATGTGTTCTGACGCCCTTGTCGGATAGAGCCTTGTATTTTTCTGCTAATGCCATAACAGTGCCTATTGCACCTGCATCATCAACAGCACCTTTGCTGCTGACTGCCGAGTCAAGATGACCTGAGATCAAGATCACTTCATCTTGCTTGTCTGTACCCTCTATCACACCTATCGTATTGGAGCTTTCTTTTTTCTGAACCTGAGTTTTTAATTCAACGTGCAGTATGACCTTATCATTTTGGCTGAACAGTTTATTCACATCATTTTTGTTCATTATGAATGACGGCAGCATATACTGTGCTTCTCTGTACTCAAAATTTGAATACACATATGGTATGCCTTGCTGTGACTCGTCTGTTGTGAATATTACGGCAGCGGGCTTATATTTTTCAAGTACCTTGTAGGTGTCTATATCTGGGTAATCCATAAGAACGCTTCGTTCTATAACTACGATCTTTCCTTTGATATCTGTTTTTATACACTTGTCACTGATAGGATAGATCTCGCCGATAACACCCATTTTCTTGACGTCTGAATGTATAAGTACAGCTTCCGCTGTTAAGCCACCCTCTGGTGTATCTGTGCAGAAGCACACATTAGTATGTGGCAGAGGTGTGATCTGCTTGTTTGAGATCAACTCAACAACGCTTTTTTCAGTGCTGCAAACAGGTACTTGAAAATGATGCTAGATATATTTCATGCCGAGAGATCTGAACACTTCGACAGCGTGTTCTGCTGCCTTGTTCATCTGTGCAGTGCCTGCGATACGCTCTCCGCATTCTTCAACAAAAAAACGTGTATGTTTGTATGCTATCTCAGAATAATCTTTGCTCATTGTAGGATCACTCCTTAGTTTGACATGATCTTATTCCATTGTTCATCATATGCGGAAAGTGCGTCAGTAGGGAGGTCCGAATTGAGAATGTATGATTTTTTATCATCAGGGATCTCAAACATACCTTCTATTTTCTTATAATCATCGGAAACATAATTCAGCGCTTCCTCATTATTTGATATAGCGGGGTATGTATTCAAACACTCTGCATAAATTTTAGGGTCGCATATATAATCAATAAACTTTTCAGCATTCTTACTGTTAGGCGATTGCTTTCCAATAACCCAATACTGTGTGCATTGCATAAATGTCTGGTCTTCTACCTTGAGGTAATCAAGATCAGGGTCATCAAGAAGCGCTCTTGAAGCGTCACTTGCAAATGTAAGAGCCACACTGCATTCGCCATTTTTCACAGAAGAACTTGGTGTTGCGCCGTCGAACACCTTTACGTTCGCAGTAAGCTTCTTGACCCATTCTGTTGCTTCAGCAATCTCCTTTTCGTCTGTAGAGGAGTCTGAATATCCAAGGTGCATAAGTGCTGACGGATACCACATGAACGAATAAGGCATTGTAACGATCTGACCACGAAGCTTTTCATCAAGAAGATCATCCATTTTTGTGATAGTGACAGGACAGGTCTTTGTGTTGTATATCCAAGTGTAACCGCCGGTGGTGTTATATGGAATAGAGTACTTCTTGTCATTGTCATTCAGTGAGATATCACATTTATCTGTGGAAATATATTTGCTGTTTGGAATATCTTCATAGCTTATTTCTTGAAGCATATCTGCATCGATAAGTGCGTGCAGAGTAGAAATAGCAGGCTGACCAATATCATAACCCTTGGGATCTTCTGACCACTTGGTATAGATGAGAGTATCATTGTCAACATAGTCGATATTACACTTTATGCCTGTTTCTTTTTCAAAGCTGTCAATGACAGATTGAGGGACATAGTCAGGGTAAAGAATCATATTAAGTTCTTTTGTGTCGCCTTTGCTGCCTGAATTGTTTCCACAGGAAGCCAGTCCGGTTGTTGCCGCCAATACCAATGCTGCTGTCAACGCCAAAAATTTTCTTCTTTTCATTTTACTTTCCTCTTTTCTTTTTTATTGCAATAGCCGCGGTAGCTATAAGCATTACCGCAAATATTATGGTGAACAATGCGTTATATTCAGGTGAGATACCTACCTTCAGATTTGAGTATATTTTTACAGGAAGTGTGGTATATCCCGTGTTGCTGAGAAAATTTGATACGATAAGATCGTCAAATGACAGCGAGAATGCCATAAGTCCGCCAGTAAAAATACCTGGAAGTATCATAGGACAGATGATGTGTATGAATGTATATATCTGGTTTGCACCAAGGTCAAGTGAAGCTTCTTCTATAGAAACATCATAGTCTGCAAATCTTGACTTGAGCGTAACGATAATATACGGAAGAATGAATATAGTATGCGCACATACCATAACCCCAAAGCCTTTTGATATACCAGCTGCACCTGTAAGCCCAAGAAATGCTACCGCTATAACTATTTCTGGGATCACCATAGGTACAAAAACCATAAAATTCAGAAACGAACGGCCCTTGAATTTAAGCCTGCAAAGCGCATATGCACCAAGGGTGCCGATAAAGATAGCGGCAAGCGTACTTACTACTGCCAGTGTAAGTGAGTTTATAAGTACTTGGATCATTTCACTATCAGAAAACAGTTTGCTGTAATAATCAAGCGTGAAGCTTTCCCAATGCTGATTTGAAGGCAGGCTGTTGAATGAAAATGCGACCATAACTATTACAGGGATAAATACAAACACATATATCAGCATCACATAAGCATTCGTTATTTTATTTACAAGTTTGCTGTTTTTCATTTACATCGCCCCCAAATCATCAAGGTTTCCTATCCTACTGTAAAGATAAAGCATAAGCAGAATGAATATTACAACGCACACTGAGAGTGCTGCACCGAGAGGCCAGTTCCTTGCACTGAGAAATTGGTTGCATATAATGTTACCTATCATATATACTGTTCCACCGCCGATAACATCTGTAATAAAATATGTGCCTATAGCAGGAACAAAAAGAATGATAAATGCTGCGATTATTCCCGGAAAAGTCATAGGGAGAATTACCTTTATGAAGGTCTTTATCTTGCCTGCTCCAAGGTCATAAGACGCCTCGATAGTTGCTTCGTCAAGTTTTTCTATAGATGAATATAACGGCATTACTGCAAACGGCAGAAGATATTGTACAAGCCCAATTGTGATCGAGCCGTTTGTATAAAGCATCTGCAAAGGTGAGCTTATGATATGAAGCTTCATAAGAGCAGTATTTATCAAGCCAGATGAATTAAACATTATAACAAGGCTATATAGTCTTGCAAGGCTACTGGTGTAAACAGGTATCATGAGCAGAAACATAAGCAGCTTGCCTGATTTTTTCCACTTTCTTGCCACAATAAAGGTAAATGGATATCCAAGCAATATGCATAATACAGAGCTTTTAAGAGCCATACATATTGATCTTCCTACGGCTTTGAGATAAGTAAAATCTGCAAGAGACTTATAAGCGTCAACTGTAAATCTTCTGATAGTGCCGCCGTATGCGCCACGTCCCATAAAACTCATTGCTCCAACATATAAAAGTGGAAGTACCACCAGCAGCAGAAGTGCCAAAGTTAGTGGGAGAATATATACAAGTGCCGTGAAATTGAACCTGCTGCGTGATGTTGTCATTTACTGCACCCCCCGCAATGTGTCAAAATTTTCGGCTATAGGGCCTGTCGGATTTTTGATCATTACAGCGTCCTTTGCGTCCCATTCAAGATATACCTTGTCACCGATATTTATATCGTTGTAGGAAGCAATGTCTGCAACTTTTATCTCGTGTCCGTTAGAAAGCACGGCAATATGTTTCATCATATTGCCAGTAAATATCTGCTCCTTTATCTCGGCTGGCAGTGAATTGCCGCTTCCTGCTTTTCTTGTGATCCGTACTTTTTCTGGACGAATGCAAACATATACCATTTGTCCTGCAACATAACCATCACCGCTGCACAGGATGTTTCCACTTTCGATCGCAACTGTGCAGTTGTCGCTATTTCTGTCCTTTACTACGCCCTCGAAGATATTTGACTCACCGATAAATTCTGCAACATATTTTGTTTTTGGCTTCATATAAAGTTCCTTTGGGGAACAGACCTGTTCAAGTATGCCCTTGTGCATTACAGCAATCCTGTCACTCATCGTCAGAGCCTCTTCCTGATCGTGAGTGATGTATATAAATGTTATGCCAAGCTTTTTCTGCATTGTTTTCAATTCCAGCTGCATCTGCTTTCTGAGATTAAGGTCAAGAGCCCCCAATGGTTCGTCAAGCAACAATACCTTTGGATTATTGATGAGTGCTCTTGCAATAGATACACGCTGTTTTTGTCCGCCTGAAAGCTGAGCAGGCTTCCTTTTTTCATATCCGTCTAACCTGATAAGAAAAAGCATATGTGAAACACGTTCGTGTATCTCTGCTTTGGAAACTTTTTTTACTTTCAGACCATATGCAATGTTGTCATAAACGCTAAGATGAGGAAACAAAGCATAACTTTGAAAAGCTGTATTTACTTGCCTTTTATAAGGCGGAACACCTATCACGGAGCTGCCGTCGATACAAATATCGCCGGAGGAAACGTCCTCAAAGCCAGCTATCATACGCAGCGTGGTGGTTTTGCCACAGCCAGAAGCTCCAAGAATAGTCAAAAACTCGCCCTCATAAATATCCAGATCAATATTCTTGACGACCTTGACATCATTGTCATATGTTTTTGATATGCCTTTTAAGGACACTATTACTTTTTTCTCTTTCATAGTTACCTCTCTTACTGCTTACAAAGCAATTTCTCCACATTCTCCTGTACGGATTCTCATGGCATCTTCGATGTTAGATACAAATACCTTGCCATCGCCGTGTGTTCCTGTACCAATCTCATTGTAGATGTCGTTCATAATGAGCTTTAGCTCACTGTCTTTTACAACTGTCATAACATATATCTTAGGGAGAAGATTAGTTGCAACATCATCATTTTCAGCTTTGCTGATATGACCTTTCTGACGTCCGCAACCCATTACTGAATAAACGGTGAGACCAAGGCAATTGTGATTGACAAGGATCTTCTTGATAATCTCTAGCTTTTCCGTTCTTGTGATAATTTCGATTTTTTTCATGTAATCCAACCTCCTGAATAAAAAAGACGCCATTTGCCTTTAAAAAGGAAATAACGTCTTTGTTCTTTGAAATATTCTGTTTTGTCTTTCTATGACCTAAGTATATCACAATAAACAAGATTAATCAAGTTGTGCAAGTTACAAATAATGTTGTTGCGAGTGCACAATAATCAGTAATTGTGCAAAAAACACAGAGACAATTGTGGTGTTATGACCTTGAAATCTCTTTTATAATTTAATATAATTTTTATAAGGTAATGTTAAACCCTTAATAATGACTATTGGAGATGATTTTTATGAGAGCGGCGGTAGGCGGCTTTTTTCACGAAACAAATACATTCTGTGCTATACGCACAGACCTTGACAGCTTTAAAGCTCGTGATTACATTGATACTGATGATGTTAAGGAGTTTACGGAGTATTTCAACGACGCTCGTGAGATAACGGGCTTTTTGAGGACATTGGCAAAGTATAATGATGATGTATTACCTCTGCCAGCTGCGTTTGCTACGCTGTCGGGACTTATTGAAAAAGATGTATATGTCGCTATAAAAGAGAGAATGCTTGAAAGGATCGCTTTTACTAAGCCTGATGTTGTGTTTCTCAATCTCCATGGTGCAGCAGTAGTTGAAGGCTTTGATGATTGTGAGGGGGACTTGCTCAGCTCAATCAAGGCTCTTGTTGGAGAAGGTACGCCGATATATGCTGTACTTGACCTGCACGCAAATGTATCTCCTCTTATGGTGAAGAATGCAGACCTTCTTCTGGGTTATAATACAGAACCTCACGTTGATATAAGGAAACGTGAATCGGAATGTGTGGAGATATATCATAGACAGCTTGAAGAAGGCTTTGTAATGAAAACGGCATATGCTCAGCCACCGCTCCTTTTGCCTGCGATCAATACAGATACAAATGGTGGTGCTATGACGCCATTTATAGCCCAAGCTTTTGAATATGAGAAACAGGCAGGCGTTATCAATGTATCACCATTTGCAGGCTTTTATGGCTCTGACAAATATAATGCAGGTCCGTCTATTATTTGTACGGTGACAACAGATGTATCCGATGCACAGGCAATATGTAATGACATATCAAATATGTTTATAGACAAAAAAGATAGTTTCTTTGTGCACCTTGATCCACTTGACAAAATAATAAGCACAATAAAGAGTGCACCTTCAAAGAAATATGCCGTTATCGATGAATGTGATGACCCGCTCGGCGGCGGTCCTGCTGATGGTACTTATATTCTTGATAAACTTATTGAGGGCGGTATAAATAAAATAGGGGTATCAACTATCTGTGATAGAGAGATCACGGAAATGGCTTTTGCAGCAGGAGAGGGTGCTGTTATAAAGGGAATTCTTGGTGGAAAAACTGATAATAAGCACGGACGACCATTACCGATAACGGCGGTGGTCACTAAACTCATTTGCAAACCAATACCAATGTGCGAAGCTAATGGTGAAGAATTTGCAGATTATGGGGAAACATATACTGATTATGGTCGCATAGCTGTTATTAGCACGGAACAAGCAGATATTGTTGTAACTGAAAATAAAGTTCCAACGGAGATGATAAATATTTTTAGACATCTTGACATTGATAGCAACAAATATTCAGTTCTCGTTCTCAAAGGCTTCGGCCATTCATATAAGGCAAATTTTAGCGACAAGGAATATGTATATTTTACAGCAGAGAGTATAGGTGTCAATAATCCTGACGTTACAAAAATCGGTGAATTTAAGAAGATAAGAAGACCTGTTTATCCGCTGGATATGAAATAGTATGTTAGCTATGTTTCAAGGTAATTAGATCACAGATAACTATAAAAGAAGTCACCGCCGCAGGTCACATTAATTCGTGACCTGCGGCGGTCTTGCATTATTTTATGTACAGCCTATCCGCCAATCTGAGGAGTGCAATTTTATATGTGCAACGTAATGTATGTCAATAGTTTAGAGAAATACATTTAAAACGTCATAAGAACGTTACGATTTTTACACGAATATTAAAATTATGATATAATTTTCGATCGCATAGTGCTAAAATATAGCTGTAAGCAAAACTTATATCAGAAAGGACGGTTAAAAATATGAGAAGATTTAATGGCTATATGCACGGCATCGATATCGGAGGCTGGCTGTCACAATGCGATTACAGTAAGGAGCATCTTGATAATTTTATTACAGAGGAGGACATCAAGCGTATAAAGGGCTGGGGCTGCGACCACGTTAGAGTGCCTGTGGATTATAATATCTTTCAGGACGAAAACGGCTTTATAGAGAGCGGCTTCGACTATGTTCAGAAGTGTATCGATTGGTGCGGAAATAACGGTATCAATATGATACTTGACCTCCATAAGACAATGGGCTTTTTCTTTGACAAGGCTCAGGCTGAAAGCGGATTCTTTGATAACGCTGAGCTTCAGCAGAAATTCTATGACCTTTGGGAAGAGTTTGCAAAGCGTTTCAGCAAATATTCTGACAGGGTCTCTTTTGAACTTCTCAATGAGGTAACTGATCCTAAGTTCAGCAAAAAGTGGAATGCTATCGTTGAAAATGCCATAAAGCTTATCAGAAAATACAGCTCTGATATAAATATTATTGTGGGCAGCTACTGGAACAACTCTATTGATTCAATGAAAGACCTTGATAAGCCTTATGACGAGCATATAGTTTATACTTCCCATTGCTATGACCCATTTCTTTTCACTCATCAGGCTGCCTATTGGGTAGATGAGATGCCGAGAGATTTCAGGATCGATTATCCGGGAAGCGTCCCAAAATACAGAACTGAGATAAAGCGTCTTGGTCTTGAATATATGCAGACCTACGAGGAGGTCAAGACAGAGAAATTTACGCCTGATTATTTTATGGGAAGATTTGCTGAGGCTGTAAGGGTCGCAGAGGAAAGAAATGTTCCTATGTATTGTGGCGAATACGGTGTTATAAATCTTGCATCTGCTGAAAATACTCTTAACTGGTACAAGGATATAAGCGGTGCCTTTGAGAAATGTTCTATCGGAAGAGCGGCTTGGTCATACAAGGGTGTTGACTATGGCTTTATTGACGGACATCTTGACAGCGTTCTTGATGAACTGGTAAAGTATCTTTAATAGATCATTTCTTAATATAACTCCATTTTTGGACAAGCTCGGTCACGTTTGCCGAGCTTGTTTTTTATGCTTAGTTTCATAAATTGATGTTTGCTCATAAAATTCTATTTACGATAATTATTTGATATAAATAATTGAATATTGATATAATAGTTTTGAAACAAAGCGTATAATATAAACATATTAATTCATAGTCACTTTCTTATAATAACTTCCGAATAAACAGACCTGCTTGAATATCAAGTGGGTCTGTTTTCATATATTTATAATCTTTCATAAATTTGATATTAAACACTTTTATGATATTTATGTTACGTTTTTGATATAAACAAAACGTTTGCATAGTTATAATATATACAGAAACAACAAAATAAATTGCTTTTAGCGAAAAATTTTATTGAAAAATAGGAGGAAAAGGTTATGAAGATCAAAAAATTTGTAGCAGGTCTTTCAGCAGCGGTTCTCGCAGCAACAATGATGTCACTTTCTGTTTCGGCAGCAAAGCTTGGCGATGTTGTTCACCCGTCAGAGGAGGACTCAAAAATGAATGACTCATATTACTCTATCGGAGCAATGGGCTTTTATATGGGTCAGGACTGGACCTGGAATCAGGGCGATTGGGTAGGCATCGATGATACTGGCAAGATAACTGTTGAATATAAGATAAGCAAAGTTATCACCGACAAGACAATGTCAGGCAAGGGAACTCTTGGAGATATGGGCGTTATGGTGGCTAATCTTCCTGATGGTGTTTATCCTGTGGACGTTAAGATCTGCGCAAAGTTCGTTGCCGAGGACGGCACAACAACGGTTTTTGATTCGATTAATTCTATCACTTCATTGGACGAGGACCCAGAGGGTGGAATAAGAATACATATCAGACCAACTGAAGAGGTCGATGAGGAAACAGGCGAGGTAACAAAGAAATCTCGTCCTGAGGTCGCAGGCTGGGAGAAGGAAGGCGCTTTCAACGGCGGAACACTTTCAATGACGCTTGATTTCGGTGTTGCATCTGCCGAGGGCGGAGATTCAAAAACAGATGCTTCAAAGGCAGATTCAAAGTCTGATGCTTCAAGCTCAAAGGCTGATACGTCAAAGAAAGACGTTTCTTCATCTAAGGCAGATGCAGGCAAGACTTCCGCAGCAGCGGCTACATCTTCAAAAGCATCTGACGATACATCTAAGGCAGCAGAAACAGGTGCGGCTGTTGGCGGAGCACTTGCAGTTATCGCTCTTGCAGGCACAGCAGTGATCGTTGCAAAGAGAAGAAAATAATATTCGGAGGTATGGCTATGAATAATGCAAAAAGAGTTTTGACATTTGCCCTTGCAGTTTGCTCGCTTTCAGCATTTGCATCTTGCGGAAGTTCAAGTGATTCATCAAGCAAGGTAGTTGACAAAAAGCTTAAGGAAGATCAGCAGCAGATAGTTCAAAGACTTGCTGATGATATGAAAGATGTGAGAGATCTCAAGAGCAACGAAATAAAGTGGTTTTCACATTGGGATATCAACCCTACTGAGGCAGAGGACAAGGAGATAGGTGCTGACCTTGCTTTGTTCAAGACAAAGTATAATGGTAAGATAAACTGGGTGCAGACCACTTGGGAAACTAAGTTTGACGATCTTGCGGCACTTGTAATGTCAAATGATTCACCTGATTTCATCGGTGCTGATGATATGGACGTTTTCCCTAAGGGTGCTATAAAGTCAATGATAGAGCCTATCGACGATTATATCGATCTTTCAAAGCCTCTTTGGACAGACATAAAGGGTGCGACAGATCAGTTTATGCTTGGCGATAAGCATTATGTGAGCGTTATCAGAACAGACCCTGCATATGTTTTTGTATACAACAAGCAGACAATGGAAGACAACGGCTATGACGATCCTGCTGAGCTTTTCAAAGAGGGCAAGTGGAACTGGGATACATTCACAGAAATGTGTCTTGATTTTACTGACGCTGAAAGCGATAAATACGCTCTCGACGGCTGGTATTATGAAAAGGCTTTGCAGCAGTCTTCTGGTGTGCCGCTCATCGGTATCACAGACGGCAAGCTTGTAAATAATATTTCTGACCCTATGATAGCAAAGGCTCAGAATATGATGTATGATCTGCAGAAGAACAATGTTGTTTATCCAAAGCACGAGAACAACTGGAAACTCAGAGGCGACGCAGAGGGAAGCGGAATGGCAACAGGTCTGACGCTTTTCTATCCTATCGGACTTTGGGCACTTGAGAATGCTCCGTCAACAACTGTAAACTATGGCGATGTATCAAAGGGAGAGGTAATGTTCGTTCCTGTTCCTTGCTCAGCTGATAGCGATAAACAGTATATCCCTTCAGGAGTACACGGCTTTAGCATTGTAAAGAACGCTCAAAATCCTGAGGGCGTGGCAGCTTTCCTTGAATGCTGCCGTTATGCAGAGCTTGACGAGGCTGCACATCAGATAACCCTTGATCAGTACAAGGACGATTACGGCTGGACAGATGAGATGCTTGAAATGAGAGAAACTATCTATGATCTGTCTGCACAGAATCCTGTATTTGACTTTGAACAGGGCGTATCTGCCGACCTTAACTCTATTTGCGATACTGCAATAAGAGGAACAATGAATCCGCAGGAGTCAAAGAGCTGGTCACAGGTCGTTCAGGAAAATGAAAAGGCTATAGATTATCTTATCGACGAGGCTATGACTTCAATGAAAGAGGCTAAATAATATCTAATTATCAGAAAAAAGGGCGGCAGGGTGATTTGCCGTCCTTTTTCTATAAATATGAGGCTTTACTTGTGTCTGTAAATATGATATAATAAGCTAAAAAGCAGGGGGTGAAAGCTATGGAAATAAACAGAGAATTGTCTAAGCGGCAGTTTATGCAAAAGGAAAATGACTATCATCATTCACCATATGAAACGGAACTGGAATTCTATTCTGCGGTGCGGGAGGGCGACCTTGAAACGGTCAAACGTTTGTATACGCCGCTGGATACAAACGGAAAGGGCAGACTCAGCAAAGACGACCTTAGAAACATCAAGTATCATCTTGTCATAACCATAGCTATGCTGTGCAGGTTTTGCATCGAGGGTGGACTTGACCCTGAAACTGCGTATACCATAAGCGATATATACATTAATAAATGTGATGAGTGCCGCAATGAAGAAAGCGTTATGGCTGTACACAAAGAAGTCATCGTTTATTATACAAAGCAAATGAAAAAGGCTGCGTCACAGAACGTTTACTCGAAGCATATCCTTATGTGCTTTGACTGCATTTTCGATAATATTTACAAGGGCGTGACCGTCAATCAGATAGCTGATGAACTGAACATAACGCCTCAGTATCTTTCAAAGCTTTTCAGAGAGGAAGTTGGCGTAAAGATCTCTGATTTCATTATGTCAAAAAGGATACAAGCGGCTGAAAATATGCTGAGATATTCTGAATATAGTCCGCTTGATATAGCCAATTATCTTGCTTTCAGCTCGCACAGCCATTTTATTGCCTGCTTTAAGAAACAGACAGGACTTACACCGAAACAGTATAGAGATCAGTTTTTCCGTGCAAACTGGAACAAGCATAGCACAAGCAGATCGAAAATATAAGTTGATGTTAATAATCTGATATTTGCATTACTTTTCTGATATAAATATCACATTTGTTGATTTATAATACTTATAGAAGATAAAATTCTGATATTTATTCGGAGGTAATGAAAAATGAAAAAAGTTTTGGCTATGTCGATTCTCACAATGATAGTTATGTCTATGGGTGGCTGCGGTGCTTCATCTGACAGCAGTTCTTCGCAAGATGTCAGCAGCAAGGCGGAAACGGAAAGCAATTCTCCATACACGGTTGAGGCAGATTTCAGCAAGGGTGCGTCAAATGATTTTTCCATTTCAGCAGGCTGGTCAAATGGTGATCCGTTCAACTGCTCGTGGAGCGAGGATAACGTAACTTTCAATGACGGAAAAATGCAGCTTACCATTGACAGTATGGGCGATTCCGAAGCGTACAGAGGCGGCGAGTATCGTTCAAAGGAAAATTATGGCTATGGACTTTATGAGGTATCGATGAAAGCCATAAAGAATGACGGCGTTGTATCATCGTTCTTTACATACACAGGTCCGTCGGAGGATAATCCTTGGGACGAAATTGACGTTGAAGTCCTTGGCAAGGACACAACAAAGGTGCAGTTCAATTACTACACCAATGGTGTTGGCAAGCACGAATATATGTATGATCTTGGATTTGACGCTTCTGAGGATTTTCACACTTACGCATTTGAGTGGAAAGAGGACAGCATAACTTGGTATGTTGACGGAAAGGAAGCATACAAGGCTACTGAAAATCTGCCTGTTACGCCTGGTAAAATAATGATGAATGCGTGGAACGGCATTGGCGTTGACAGCTGGCTGAAAGCCTTTGACGGCACAGTTCCGCTTACAGCGGAATATGAGTGGGCAAGGTTTACGGCAGAAAAGTAAAGTGATCCGCATATTATGCTTGCGTTTATGTCTTGATTTTTTTTAGTTAATGATATTGATATTTGAACCGACCCCATTCGCTAGGTCAAAAAGTCTAGCGAATGGGGTCGGTTTATTTTACAAAGATAAACTCCATATATTAACTTTTCTCATGAGCCTGACTATTTATGATATCATGAGTATATTTCTGTATAGGGGCGTTTTTTGCTATAATTTTCATTTATATTCTCACATCTCAACTTCTCGGTTATACGCCTCAGCCCCCTCGACATACAGTGTTCTCATTTCTTCAAACGAGTCGCTTGGGGATAGGATAACGCCGTCTTTGCCGAACTTATTGAAATAGTATTTGACTTGGATAGGCGGGGAGATGAACTCGTTGACAGCGTTGGGCTTGGGCTTTTCATTGCCTTTCAGTATGGGGCGCTGATAGAGTATTTTGCCGAACATTTCAACGCCTTTTTCGGTGAGGTACACTTTGGAGATATCGCTTTCATCACTGCCAAAACGTGGGTCGCTGAGTAGGTGCTTCACGGACTTGACGTGACCCTCTTTCAGCCGTTCGTATTCGGTGACGGAGGAGTATTCCTTTTGGCTGAGCTTTTCTGCAATGCTTAGTCCGCTCAATCTGCTTATGCGATAGCTGTCGGCTTTGAACTCTTTGCCTGCGCTTTTTTCGTCGGACAGGCAGACAAGATAATTATACATCTTATATTCGTCGCTGACGATACGGTAGGGGATAAGCCTTATGCGGCGCTTTTCACGGCTGTACATATTAGAATATGCGTAAATGAAGCTGTAATATCTGCTGCCGTTTTGTTTGATGACTTCATTTATTTTTATGATATTGTCGGCGAAAATGAGCCTTTCACGTTCGCAATCTGACAGCAGGGCATAGTCCTCATACACGGCTTTCAGAAATCTTCTTAGGGTCGAGCTGTACACTTTGTTTTCATAATAAAGGTCATCACTGCTCAGTGTATCGTAAAGGTCACGGCATATGCTGAGCCTTACTCGCACTGCATTTTCGGTCTTGGTCTTTTCGTATTTTGCAGAGAGCTTTGAGATAAGATAGCTTTTTATTATCTCCTTGCTTTTATCATCAAGGCTGTCATCGATCTCCTCGATCTGCCATTTTACGAATGCGTTCAGAAGTGGGATACCATTATATTTTTCACTTTTGTATTTTAATGATGCGATATATGCTGAATCAAATATACTTGTGAGAAATGAGGACATTGATACGCTGCCGTTAGGGGAAAGGCTTGTTTCAAATATGGACTTGTCCTTGATAATGACGGAATAAGCAGAGGGTGAGAGGGGTATGGATTGCACCTCTGCGATATATGGTACGTTTGTGTCACGCTTGGGCAGAAATGTGCTTGGGGTCATGCTCATTTTTATCACCTCTTGTATCCATTATATCACAAATGTACTTTTTGTCAATATCATAGAAAATTATTTTGCTGAAATTGTGATATAAATGCCGTAAAAACGTGATAAATGTGCAAAAACATAGACAAAAAAGTTTTTGAAAATTACACTTTTGTTGACGATGATAAGGTGGTATAATGTATACAGAACAAAGGACAGGAGGTGATAAAAATGGGAAAGACGATCCTTACGGCTATCATTGTAGCTGTACTTGACTGCGCTATCGCAGCTGTCAAGGAGATTGGGGAATGAGATGAAATAACAACAGACGGGAGGTGATAAAAATGGGAAAGACGATCCTTAAGGCTATCATTGTAGCTGTACTTGACTGTGCTATCGCAGCTGTCAAGGAGATTGGGGAATGAGATGAAATAACAACAGACGGGAGGTGATGAAAATGAGAAAAAAGATACTTACAACTATCCTTTTATCGGCACTTAACTGTGCGATAGCAGTTGTTAAGGAAATTGAGAGCTGTGACGAGATCACAATAGACTAGGGAGGTGATAAAAATGGGAAAGACGATCCTTACGACTATCCTCATAGCCGTACTTGACTGCGCTATCGCAGCTGTCAAGGAGATTGGGGAATGAGATGAAATAACAACAGACGGAAGGTGATGAAAATGCTTTATGTAAAACAGCCACTTTCTATTGACATTTGTGTCTGAAAATGGTATAATATATATGTATTAAAGTGTCGATAAAATAAGTTTGGTGTTTTATTACAAAATATCATTGATTATTTTGTCAACTTTAACCTACTACACTGGTGCGAATTTGCACTAGTCTAAAACCACAATACTTTGGCTGCTTTTCTTTCGAGTCTACTACACTGGTGCAAATTTGCACTAACTGGCAAAGTTTAACATTAAAACCAACAAATAAAAAAATCCCTTAACGCTCAATGCGCTAAGGGATAACTAATATAAGGAGTAATATTTATGGCAAAAAAGAATAAAATGAAGCCTAGAGAGCTGCGTGAGGCTCAGAAAAAAGCCAGACAGTTCAAAGCGGCTGAGATAAATAATAATGCTGCTCCTGCGATCGCTGCCATGCCTGCTGCAGAGGTCATTGCACCTGTGGCAGAGAAGAAAAAATCCTCCGTAAAGGCGGCAGGAATGAAGTCTATTCTTGTCAGCGAAAATAAAATGTACATAACCTCTTTCGGCAAGGGCAATTCTGCTGTGCTTGAATATGAGGTGGACAATAATGACTACAACAAAACTCAGCTTTCTTCAAAGGACAACAGCAATATCGAGCTTGGTGATGTAGACGAGGTAAACATCACTTTTTCCAGCAAGCATGGCTTTGGGAGCGGAGTGGAGATAAATACTTCAAACCCTACTCACAGAAGCGGTGAAAGCTCGCCTGTAAGATGGGATATGCTGGGGCTTAAATCGGAGCTTGAAAAGCGCTTTTTCGGCAAAACTTTTGATGATAATATACATATCCAGCTTATTTACAACATTCTGGATATCGAAAAGATACTTGCGGTGTATGTAACGAATATCGTTTATGCCCTGAACAATATGCTCGGGGAAGGCGACGATGAAAGTCATGACGATTTTATGGGGTATCTTTCCACATTTAACACTTATAAAGTTTTTACTAATCCTAATGGCAGCACTTTATCCGACGATAAGAAAGAGAATATCAGAAAAAGCCTTAGCAAGTTCAATGCCCTGCTGAAAACTAAGCGCCTTGGCTATTTCGGTCTTGAAGAGCCAAAGACAAAAGACACAAGAGCTTCGGAAGCATACAAAAAGCGTGTTTATCATATGCTTGCAATTGTGGGACAGATAAGACAGTGTGTTTTTCATGATAAATCGGGTGCAAAAAGATTTGACCTTTACAGTTTTATTAACAATATTGATCCCGAATACAGAGATACTCTTGACTATCTTGTAGATGAGAGATTTGATTCTATAAATAAGGGCTTTATCCAGGGCAACAAGGTCAATATCAGCTTGCTTATTGATATGATGAAAGGCTATGAGGCTGATGATATCATACGCCTTTATTACGATTTCATCGTGCTTAAATCTCAGAAAAATCTCGGTTTTTCTATCAAAAAGCTTCGTGAGAAAATGCTGGAGGAATACGGCTATAGATTTAAGGACAAGCAATATGACTCTGTGCGCTCAAAGATGTACAAGCTTATGGATTTTCTGCTTTTCTGCAACTACTACAGAAATGACGTTGTCGCAGGCGAATCTCTTGTGCGCAAACTGCGTTTTTCAATGACCGATGATGAAAAAGAGGGGATATATGCTGATGAAGCGGAAAAGCTTTGGGGCAAATTCAGAAATGATTTTGAAAATATCGCCGACCACATGAACGGTGACGTTATCAAGGAGCTTGGCAAGGCTGACATGGATTTTGATGAGAAAATTCTTGACAGTGAAAAGAAGAATGCGTCTGACCTTTTGTATTTCTCCAAAATGATATATATGCTCACATATTTTCTTGACGGCAAGGAGATAAACGATCTTCTTACAACGCTTATCAGCAAGTTTGATAACATCAAGGAGTTTTTGAAGATAATGAAAAGCTCTGCTGTTGATGTTGAGTGTGAGCTTACGGCGGGCTACAAGCTGTTCAATGACAGCCAGAGGATAACCAACGAGCTTTTTGTCGTAAAGAACATTGCTTCCATGAGAAAGCCTGCGGTTTCGGCGAAGCTTACGATGTTCCGTGACGCACTGACTATACTCGGTATAGACGACAAGATCACGGACGATAGGATAAGCGAGATTTTAAAGCTTAAAGAAAAAGGCAAGGGCATACATGGTCTGAGAAATTTCATAACAAACAATGTTATCGAGTCCTCTCGGTTTGTATACCTTATCAAGTATGCGAACGCTCAGAAGATAAGAGAAGTGGCTAAGAATGAGAAAGTTGTCATGTTTGTTCTTGGGGGTATCCCTGACACGCAGATAGAGCGTTATTACAAGAGTTGTGTGGAATTTCCTGACATGAACAGCTCTTTGGAAGCAAAGCGCAGTGAGCTTGCGAGAATGATAAAGAACATCAGCTTTGATGATTTCAAAAATGTGAAACAGCAGGCAAAGGGCAGAGAAAACGTGGCTAAGGAGAGGGCAAAGGCTGTTATCGGGCTTTATCTTACGGTCATGTATCTGCTGGTGAAAAATCTTGTGAATGTCAATGCAAGGTATGTTATTGCGATACACTGCCTTGAACGTGATTTTGGGCTGTATAAGGAGATAATTCCTGAGTTGGCTTCAAAGAACTTGAAAAATGACTACAGGATACTTTCACAGACGCTTTGTGAACTTTGTGATGATCGTGATGAGTCGCCGAATTTGTTCTTGAAAAAGAACGAGCGGCTGCGCAAGTGCGTTGAAGTTGATATCAATAATGCAGACAGCAGCATGACAAGAAAATACCGCAACTGTATTGCTCATCTTACTGTAGTTCGTGAACTGAAAGAATACATAGGAGATATTCGTACAGTGGATTCTTACTTCTCCATTTATCATTATGTTATGCAGCGCTGTATCACGAAAAGGGAAAATGACACAAAGCAAGAAGAGAAAATAAAGTATGAGGACGATCTTTTAAAAAATCACGGCTATACGAAAGACTTTGTAAAGGCTCTCAACTCGCCGTTTGGATACAACATTCCGAGGTTTAAAAATCTTTCAATTGAGCAGTTGTTTGACAGAAATGAATATCTTACTGAAAAGTAGCGTAGTGTAGATACCGCCGCTCTCTTGGGGGACAAGAGGCGGCGGTGATATTCATTCCTGTAAAAGATGTGGTGGATATTCTGTTTAATTTGTTTTTTGGAAAGAAGAAATAGGACAAGTGAAAATCAGAGCGCTGTATGCAATGTGGTGCGGATATCTACAAACGCTTAGCAGCATAAAGCTGATGAAGCTCCTTAAAAAGCTGAATATTTTTCGATTTTCTACCTCACCAGCGTCATTAGGGGAATAGTCCCAATCGTCTGTAGAAGCGATAACAACAGTATCGTTCTTAAAGTCAACTATAGCGCCAACACCATAGGTAGTGATAAGCTGAGTTTTTCTTATATCTCCAACGGAGATCTTTTTGTCTGAATATGTTGATATGCCATTCTTCTGCATAATCTCTTATTCTAGGCTCGATACTTTCGACACGTTCAAGCATGGTTCGTTTTATCTGCTCTATATCTTTATCATCAGCATTTTTTCGACGATGGCAGCAAAAATCCTGTCCTCACACAGAAGATCGTGGACAGCGTATCGAGGCTTTCTGAGAAGGATCAGAAACTTGTGTTGGAGATTTCGGAGAGGTTGGGGAAAGATTGAATCGATAAAGTGCCTTAATGCTAGTCATAAGGCACTTTTGCTATGTGGAGCATACAAAAACTCCCCCTGCGGCGTTAAGTTCTGATAATAAAAAAAGCCATGACGGACGACGCCCGTCACGGCGAGTGACTGGTCGAGGTGACGGGACTTGAACCCACGGCCTCTGCGTCCCGAACGCAGCGCTCTACCAAACTGAGCCACACCTCGAAATACCACTGTAATATTATATCACACCCATCAAACCTTGTCAAGGCGTTTTTTTCTGTTTTGTATCCTCTTTGCTCTTTTTTACTGCGTTGACCTTTGGTGTTTGACGAATTTATTGAAATCATTCTCATTGTAACTTATTTTCATTGACATACGCCTTGCGTTGTGATATTATATATATAAAGGTGTTCTCGTTTAAAAGTTTTTGTATGAGGTGATGAAATTGATGAATATGAAGAAAAGAATGTTGAGCATTGTCCTGTCTGGCGCAATGGCTGTTTCTACTGCTGTGTCTGCTGGATCGTTCAGTGCCTTTGCCGTGGCGCAATGTGTTGCGTATTCAGGCTCTAATGTGAATGCTCAGGACTATGTGCAATGGTCTGACACAGTGAAATCTTACCTGACAGTGTGCGACAACGGCAATTATATGCGTGTCCAGTCAGGCGCTATCGAGGGCAAGCTCCTTGTGGAATATTACAGCCCTGATTTTGAACCGCTCAGCACTAAGCTTATCGACAATGAACTGCCGATCTTTGGTGCTTTCTATGACTCCGGCAATAATTATTATGTCCTTAGCGGTCAGGAAAATCCGAAACAAAACGACTCCCTCGAGGTTTTCCGTATCACGAAGTATGATAAGAATTGGAACAAAATAAAGTCCTGCGGTCTGTATGGAGCTAACACTACAGTTCCATTCGATGCAGGCTCGGCAAGAATGACCCATAGCGGTGACCACCTGCTTGTGAGGACCTGCCACGAAATGTATAAATCAAGCGACGGCAATAATCATCAGTCTAATGTTACCATTGAAGTGGATATGCCTTCAATGACTATCACTGATTCATATACCGGCGTCATGAACGTTGATTATGGCTATGTTAGCCACTCCTTCAATCAGTTTATAAAAACCGACGGCAACCATATAGTCGCCCTCGACCATGGTGACGCTCATCCACGTTCTGCCGTTCTGGTGAAGTATAATTCTGATTTTACTACAGGCAAATTCTTCCCAAGCTATTTTGATAAGGTCAGCAATATCGACGTTGTAACATACCCTGAATATACCGCCGGTCACTATAACTATACAGGTGCGGCTATAGGCGGCTTTGATGTGTCATCATCAAGCTATATCGTGGCACAGAGTACAGTTGACCTTGATTATATCAATACGTCAGAAACACGAAACGTCTACGTTTCCGCTGTTTCAAAGGACCTTTCCACAAACAAGCTCAATAAGATAACTTCTTATGCAGAGGGTACAGCTTCAGCTTCTGCTCCACAGCTTGTGAAGATAAATAATAACAGCTTTTTGCTATTGTGGGCCAGAGATACAAAGGTAAGCTGTGTGAAGCTAAACGCTGACGGCACAGTAAACGGCAGTATACACACCTTTGAGGGAAGTCTTTCAGATTGCCAGCCTGTTATCAAAAACGGCAGAGCAGTTTGGTATGTTTACGATAAAAATAACGTGACCTTCAACTCCCTGAACCTTTCAAATCTTGACGATATAAAGACGGTTGACGTCAAAACAGGTCATGACTACGAAACAAAGTACGCATCAAAAACTGACGGCACTGTAACACAGACCTGCAAGTCTTGCGGTTATGTGAATAAGTTCACAGTTCCGACCTCTACCACTGTTTATTGGCGTACAGACATTTCGAATACGTCCTTTTCAAGCGTATTGAGCAAAACTCAGTTCAGTGTGGGCGACAGCATTGATTTCTGGCTTTATGACGATACAGACTACACAGTTGAATTTTCTGATCGCAGCATGGTAAGTGTAAATAAGCTTGAAAACTATGCTAATGATATCAGACGTATCACATTCAAAAACGGCGGTTCACTCACTGTAAAAATTTATCCTACATACAATCCGTCTGTAGCAAAGACATACAAACTCACCTGCGGATGCACGAGCCACACATATGGCAGTGCTGTTATCACAAAACAGCCTACCTGCACATCAGAGGGTACAAAAACAAAGACTTGTACGCAGTGCGGAGCAACAGTGACAGAAACAATTGCAAAGCTTTCCCACAGCTACACAGCCACAGTTGTTGCACCTACTTGCACTACTAACGGCTACACTCTCCACAAGTGTTCTGTTTGTGGTACTTCATACAAGGATAGCACAACTAAGGCAACAGGTCACAGCTATGGAAATTCTGTTGTAACAAAACAGCCGACCTGCACATCAGAGGGTACAAAAACAAAGACTTGCACAAAGTGCAATGCGACAGTTACAGAAACTATAGCAAAGACTTCACACAAATATGCTGACACAGTTGTTGCACCTACTTGCACTACTGACGGCTACACTCTCCACAAGTGTTCAGTTTGCGGTACTTCATACAAGGACAACACAACAAAAGCAACAGGTCACAGCTACGGAAATTCTGTTGTAACAAAACAGCCGACCTGCACAGCAGAGGGTACTGCCATAAAGACTTGCACAAAGTGCAATGCGACAGTTACAGAAACTATACCAAAGGCTTCACACAAATATGCTGACACAGTTGTTGCACCTACTTGCACTACTAACGGCTATACACTCCACAAGTGTTCAGTTTGCGGTACTTCATACAAGGACAGCACAACAAAAGCAACAGGTCACAGCTACGGAAATTCTGTTGTAACAAAACAGCCGACCTGCACATCAGAGGGTACTGCTATAAAGACTTGCACAAAGTGTAATGCGACAGTTACAGAAAAGCTTCCTGCAAAGGGTCACACTGCAGTTACCGACAAGGGCTACCCTGCTACTTGCACCACCGCAGGCAAAACAGACGGCTCACATTGCTCAGTTTGCAATACTGTTATCAAGGTTCAGACAGTGATAAATGCCACAGGTCACAAATCAAGCGGTTGGATAGTCGACAAAACGGCTTCTATCGGAGTTAAAGGCTCAAAGCACAAGGAATGTACAGTCTGCAAGAAAGTTCTTGAAACGGCTGAAATTCCTGCACTTTCAAGAATTAGCATTTCAAAGGCAAGCGTGACACTTTCTACTTCGACCTACGCTTATGATGGCAAGGCAAAGAAGCCTGGTGTAACGGTCAAGCTAAACGGCAAAACTTTGAAGAATGGTACAGATTACACAGTTTCCTATTCAAACAACACCAAGGTAGGCACAGCAAAGGTCACTATCACAGGCAAGGGCAATTACACAGGCTCAGTTTCTAAGACCTACAAAACGCTGAAAAATGGTACTGACTACACAGTTTCCTACTCAAGCAACAAGAATATAGGTACTGCCACTGTAAAAGTCACAGGAAAAGGCTCTTACGCAGGCACTATCACAAAGACGTTCAAGATAAATCCTGCCAAGCAGGAGATACAGAAGCTCACTGCTAAGAGCAAGGCATTCTTTGTGGATTGGGCGCAGAAAGGCTCTGCTACTGGATACGAGATACAGTACGCTACCAACTCAAAGTTCACAAGTGCAAAGAAAGTCACAATAACAAATAAAAAGACCGACAAGACCACTATTTCAAAGCTTTCAGGCAAAAAGAAATATTACGTTCGTGTTCGTTCGTACACAACTGTAAAGGGTACGAAATACTACGGCGCTTGGTCGGCTTCAAAGAGTGTGACTACAAAGAAGTAATTTTATATGAGAACAGCGTATCGCAGGGGGCTGCGGTACGCTGTTTTTTTTACTTTGATATTGCAGTTCGAGGTCTCAAAAATTATTCTTTTCCTAGTCTTTCAGAAACTTCAAGCACCAATCGTTGGTCTTTTTCCGAAAGTTTCGATACGCTCTCAACTATTTTCTGCGTTAGTGCAGGATTTTTGCTGCCATCGTCGAAAAACTGCTTCGGAGTGACTTCAAGATACTCGCAAATGGCAAGAAATTCACCAAGGGACGGCATCGTCCGTCCTGACGATATGCTTTGGATATATCCCTTACTGTGACCGAGTGCAAGGCTCATCTTGTATTCGGACACATTTTTTTGCAATCTAAGCTGCGTAATTCTGTTGCTGATATCCTTTTCCGTCATTTTCATTCTCCCTCCGTCGATTTGTATCACTATACCTATTATAATATATATAATGTGACGATATTACCGCTTATATTAGTATTATTTCTTGACATATACCGCTAGAAAGGGTTATAATGTAAAAGTAAACTAATTTTAAACGGACATACCTTTGTCTGGCAATTATGCTATACTGAAAGCAAGATAAAACGACAAAATACGATGATCTGCCGCACCAATAATTTGACATTTTTGGTTAAAATAAAAAAATATTCTTCGAAAACGTTATACTAAGCAGCCAGCTTAACAAATTCAAAATCAAATGTGGTATAATTGTAAGAAAGAGGGGTAATAAAATGGAAAATGAACGTTTAGACAGAGTACTTGAAATATTTTATCGGCTTTTGCACGGCGAGGTCGTTTCTAACAAGCTTATTGCGGAGGAGTATGGGATATCATCCAAAAGCGTCAGTCGTGACATTGCAAGGATAAACGATTTTCTTGCGGAATACAGGGAGCTTATGCAAAATGCCGAGGTCACATATTCGCACAAGGACAGGGCTTACATACTTAAAAGCGACGAGTTTCTGAAAAATCAGGAGCTTTTTGCCTTGGTAAAAGTGATACTCGGGGCACGTTGTTTCAGCAAAGAAGATATGATATTCATTGTATCTAAGCTGAGAAAGTTTACCACTGCCAATGACCGAAAGCTTCTTGATGAGGTGATACGCAGGGAGATATATCATTATCACGAGGTGCGCTCTGACTGCGACAGCGTGATAAACAATCTTTGGCGTCTTGTGCAGTGCATTGATGGTAAGAAGGTCATTTCGGTGACATATCTGAAAATGGACAGGAGCGAAGTTGTTAGGAAGCTGAAGCCTGCGGCGATAATGTTCAGCGAATATTATTTTTATCTTATCGCATATGCGGCAGATGATACCCAGTACAAGGCGAGGTATTTCCGCATTGACAGGATAAAAAATATTGTTGAGCACAGGGAGAATTTCCAGCTTGATCGTGAGCACAGCTTTGACGAGGGCGACCTGCGTGAGAAAAATCAGTTTATGTTTCCAGGGGACAACGTGCGGATAACCTTTGAGTTTTCGGGGCTGTCTTTGCAGGCTGTTCTTGACAGGCTGCCCACCGCAAAAGTCATTGAGCAGAACGGCACAAAGAGCGTTATCACTGCCGAGGTCAACTACGGCAGGGGGATAATAATGTACCTGCTCTCCCAAGGCTCGTGGGTAAAAGTCTTTGAGCCAAAACCGCTGGTGGAGGATATGCTGGCAGAGATCAGGGCGATGGGGGAAAGGTATGAGGAGAAATGATTTTACAGCGGTAATAATTAACTATTAAATACAAAGATCAGGTTAGGATGTATAATATGAGTGAAATATTGAAATTAGAAAATGAGGGACTTGCCGTTGAATTTGAAGTCATACCGGCCGTAAGTGAAACTGACATTAAGCAGAGCGGCTATGACATCGACGCTGCGATAAAAGATATAGATAATTGTCTAAACATCACAAATAAAAAAATCGAAGCTCTTAATTCCGAAATAGATAGGCTTACTAATCACGCTGACGGAATGGATTATATTGTGGCAGTTGTAAGCGGAATATTAGCAGGAGCAATTGATTCTATATGGGTTGGAGATTTTTCATTAGATCGTGCAAATGAATATGGTGATAATAAAGTAAATAACTTTGTGATTAAAATTGCACAAAAAGTGGGTTATACAGGTGATGATCTTAATGGTGCAGTAAAATATCTTGAAAAGAATTATGCCATCGTTGCCGATAAAGCTACAAATGATTTCGGCGGAGGTTTACAGCACCATTTACGAGATTTCTCACATCACCCAACACTTATAGGTTTATTTTTCTCTATGCTTACTCAGTTTACACATAAATTATATGGCACAGACGTAGCCGGACACTTTAAAGTGGTTGAAGTGTCTCAAGCAGACCTGATCTTGATCGGTAAGAATTTGCCTGAGAAAATTACATTTGGATTGATCAACTGGTTTTTTCATATGATAAGCGATATGGCTGGCTCATCTTCTTCGATCAGCAAAGGTAATACCGGAACTGGTTTGCCCGGTCCTTTAGTTTCATTTTTAAAGGAAATATCGGCACTTCCAATATTCCGTAAACTTGATGATAATGGATATAAGAAGTTTTCTGTTTGGATATCTAAACTCTTTAACGGAACATTGCTTGCAAAAAAAGATGAAAACGGGAAAATAATAGAAGCTGTAAAATTTGATCTGAGGACTGAAATAGGCGTTGCCAATGAATTAAAAAGGCAAGCTGTTCCAGTGATTATAAACGAATGCATTGTTCGTGGTTTTTATTTTATAAGAAGATTATGCAATGAAATAAAATCAAAGGATATCAGGTCATTTGATGAAATGTCACGAGTTGATTGGAAAGCAACTTTACCATTCAAAAATCGCACTATAGTGCGTATGCTTACAATCTCAACTGGAACGTTTATGGCTTTTGATTTAATTGACGCTGCAATAAGATCAGCGGCAAAGTCAGGCGGTAATGCAGCAGTTTTTGCAAAAGAGTTTATTCTCAAAGTGAATTTTGTAGGTGTGGGCAGATTTGCTATTGCCGCTGGCACGGATATCGGTATGGGCATAAAACGAAATAAACTTAGGAATGAGCGTATGCAGCTCTATACAACAAGTATTAGATTACTAAATGCCAAGGTATATTATTGTGAAGCAAATATGTGGATAGCAGCCGAGGATGCAGGAAAGAGTATCGAAGAAGCATATCAGGTAATGATCGTGTCTGTAGAACGCTATCAAGAAAGTATACAACAAATTTCAGAAGATATGAAAAAATTAGATAAACTTATACCAGAAGCTGAAAAGAATAACCCAGGACTTACAGATGATATTTATGACATCTTGAAGTGGGGATAATAAAAAAGGAGTGTTACATATGAGTAATGAACTTGAAATTTTTAAGGTCAATCAATCTGAACTTCCAAACATCATTACAGATCAATGGCGTGATATACAAGGTTTGGAAGATAAGGTGAAGAAGTCTGTTAAAATGGCTCAGACTGCAAAAACTTCTGCTGACAGGGCTTATGGCAAATCAGCAGGTTTGGGACACAAAAAAGAAGCTATTGAATCTTTGCAGGAAGCTTCTGTTGATCTTGCAGAATCACAAGTACAGGTCGTTGAGGCACAACAACTTTCTTTTGAATATCAGAAGAAGCTAAGCGAGATAACCAAGTATCTGTTTGCACTTGGCGTAAGTAATATAGCTGCCAACAGGACAGTTGTTCGTGAATTGGAGTTAAAGCTGAGAGGTGCTTCAGAGGGGGAGCTTTCCGACTTGGCAAGAAAAGAAGTTCTGAGCGTTATATCCCAGTTGAAAGCTCAGGAAGATATGATGAATAAGCAAAAGCAAATGTCTGAAACGTTAAAATCACAGGATAAAACGATATCAGAACATCAAAAGAAAGCGGAACATCACGATGAAGTCCTTGCAAAAATGGCGCAAAAAGACAAAGAACAAGACCTGACGCTATCTAAACACACTAAAAAAGATCTTGAACATGATCGTCTTTTAGCTGAAAGAAAACAGAAAGACGAGGAGCAGGACAAATGGCTTTCTGAGCAGGCTGAAAAAGACCTTGAACATGACAGACTCTTGGCGGAAAGAAAACAAAAAGACGCATCAGGAATCATTAGACGTAATTATGGAAAGAGATAAATCCCAGGATAAAGCCATAAATAAACTTACAGATGAAAACAAAAAGCTTATGAAACTAGTCGAAGACCTGACAGCAACCAAAAGTGATAAAAAAGCAACTATTATTTCATACATAGTTGCTGGAACATCATTGCTTTTGTCAATTGTTCATTTCTTTATTTGATCATAAACTATATTACTTACTTATTTTAAACACTTTGTTTTCCATAACCACCCATCCTGTATAGTAACCGTCAAATCCTCCGCACCCTCCCCCAAAAAAAAATCAGACCCTGCAAGGAATCACCGTCCCTGCAGGGTCATATTCATTCATTGTCTTTGAATTTAAAATTTTTGTATACATACCTGATCATATTGTATTTGATCTCAGCTTTATTCAGCCCAAGGCAATAATATCGTTCCCGCTGGCTTTGAAAACAGCTCCGTCAGATATTTCTCTGCGTCAAGTCCATTCGTCTGAGCCGTTGAAATAAGTGAATATAGTGCGGAACTTGCTTTGGCTCCGTTGGCTGTGTTGCTGAAAAGCCAGTTTTTTCTGCCGATGGCAAACGGCATTATCGCATTTTCTGCCCTGTCGTTGTCTATGGGAACATCTCCGTTTTCTAGAAATGTGTAAAGATATTTTTTCTCATTGACATTTCACTGACTGGGCGGTATCCGCAAAGCCCTCTGCAAGCTCCGTCAAGAAGGTGGTGACTTACACTGTGAAGTGTGGGGACACGCTCTCGGCTATAGCTCAACGCTGCAAGACTACTGTTGTGAAGCTTGTCAAGGACAATGGTATCAAGAATCCGAACATCATTTACGCAGGACAGAAAATTAAAATCAAGTAGGTAGTAAGACAGCCGACAAGGGTTATTCCTTGTCGGCTGTTTTCATATCTTCATCTATTAACTTGTTAATGTACCCGTTGATACTCATGCCCTTACTTTCTGCATAGGCTTTTAGTTCTTCTCTCCTGCCTTTCTTGACAACTAAACTTATTCTGTCATATGCCTTTTCATTATATAGTCTTTTACTGGCTGTTGATGTTTTACCACTCATAGTTGCACCTCCTTATTCTATATTATAGCATACTTGAAGCACTTACGCAAGTATGCTATAATAATATCATCAAAGAACGAAAGGAGTGAAACCAATGGGTAAGAAAAAGAAAAAGCGGCTCAAAAGAGCCGCCGCTTAGATAATGAAGCCCTCGCAAAGCTACTCATTATCAAAGCAATTTTAGAACTCGCTGAAAGTTTACTGAAGCTTATCGACAAGCTTACAGACTAACAGCATTCCGCAAGAGAGCCGAAAGGCTCTTCGCTGCGGATATTATATCACACAAAAGGAGAAATGTCAAATGAAGATCATAAGCATTATTCTTAATGTGGCTGAGATAGTTATTCTTATAGCCGCCATAATCGTATTTTTCAGAAAAAAGTGATTAAATATTCGGAGGTAAAAACATGAAAGTTACAGTACAGAAGATACGTTGCGGTCGGAGAAAGTATATCAGATAGTAGTTCAGCCGTATCAGGGTGATCTGAGGCGGCTGTTTTTGCGTACACGAATTATACACGATAAAGCTGAATTGTAAATATATGCTTGTGAAATGCGGAACAAATGAAACGGCTTAAATGATGTAAATGCGTGGTTTACAAGCAATTTTATAAAGCAATAAAAAGTGGAGTGAAGTGGTATATTTAATCTCTCCATCTCCGCCAGTCACTCGCCGTGACGGGCATTGTCCGTCATGGCTTTTTTTGTTATCAAACTTCAGTCCCGCTCAATAAGTTTGTTTGTAAACTTTACAAAGTAGGGGGCGTGCCCCTGCACCCAATCCGCTATCATTTATGGTAGCGGATTTTTTCGCCCCCGCCCATAGGTATGATACGCTGGGAGGGGTTTGATGCTCGCCGTGACGGGCATTTTATGTACTCATGCCCCTTGTGCATATGTGCTAAGCCCGCAAGATCGCAATTGTATGTAATGTCAAAAAGGTGCAGATAGTCTTGACAAAAGGCTGGACGTCTGTTAAACTTATCCTAAGCAAAGACCGGGGACGACACCCATAGAAAATAACAGCGTCGGAGCTAAACGCAAGCCTGTATAATGCAGGCGCTAATTTGATGTTGCTGTGCAAGGGGGAGATACCCATAGAAAAAAACGTTATTGTTACAGACATAAACGGAAAACGAATCGGAGCTACCTATCCCAAAAGGGCTAAGGGGCTTGTTAAGAACGGTCGGGCAGAGTATGCAAGCGACTGTGAAAAATGTACTATAAGAATATTAGATACTCATAAGCCGACCGTGGATGTTACGGAGGTAAACAATATGGGTAAAGTAATAGATTTTGATCCTAGAGATTTTAAGGCTGATAAGTCCTGCGAAAACAATGTTATAGCTAAATATTTTGTGACCGATAAGGACGGCGAAAACGTTATTGCCTATTCTATTGGAAACTGGAATTGGGACTGGACGCAGATATGCTGTGACAAAAAACTTGAGAAAAATACCGACTATGTTTTCAGATTTGTGATAGTCGGAGGCTATTGCAATACGTGCAATGAAACTTCTCGCTTTGAGATCGTGCCTATGCCAGACGGCAGCTTAACCGATGAAGCTTACGAAGACAGATACACCTATGATCTGGCTCAGAACAGATATAAGCCTGTTTTATGCAAAAAGACCGACGAGGGTATGCTGAGACTTTTTGAGATACCTTTCAGCACCTTTGATTGCGAAGATTTCAGGTTTGTATTCATTGCTATGCACGCTGTTGCAACGCTCTATGCGCCAAAAAAGTTTTCAGCTTATGCAGACCTTGAGGATACGAATTTTGACCAGCTTCGTGATGAGATCAACAGCAAAACCAGCGAGGATAATTCTGCAAATGTGGTGATGGATTTCACAGGCGCTCATGTCACACGCTCGACTGTCACCGATTTGCTGACAATGGCTCGTTTTGGTAAAAGCGAGAATGTTTGTATTGATTTTACAGGAGCTTTCATAGAGGACGATAAGCCGGACGATATTCAGGCTGATGCAGATGATACCGGGTCTGACGATATCGCTGTTGAGCTTATGGACGTTGCAGACAACTGAGCTTCGCAGGAAGATATACTTTACTAAGATATTATGATTTAATAAGTTGATCCAAACAGAGAAACCCATTGATCGGGTTTCTCTGCTTTTTTTTGCACAAAAAACCACCCACAGCCGAATCAGCCGTGGGTGGCAATATCATTTTAAATTAACACTATCCCTTATTTGTTCAATGCTATCTTGCCCATTGCATCTGCCTGCATGATAGCGTCATAAAGCTCGATAGGCTGTACGTCGCCTGCAAGATTGTGGATAGTTTCGCCTGGGATACAAGCGTTCTTTGCGATAGTTTCTACCTGCTCAGGTGTAGTTACACCGATCTCTTCAAGTGTGACAGGAAGTCCCACTTCAAGGCAGAAGTTCTGTACCTCTTCAAACTCTTCCTTTGGCGCACCCTCAAGTACAAGCTGAACCAGTGTACCAAGAGCTACACAACAGCCGTGGTCTGCGTGCTTGATTCCCAATGATGTTACGCCATTGTAGAACGAGTGTGCAGCCGCACAGTTTACGTTGTCTGCTCCAACGCCTGAAAGATATACGTTAGCCTCGCAGATAGCTTCAAGGGCAGGTGTAACTGCGTGTACCTTGCAAGCCTCAACTGCCTGCTTGCCGTATGTTTTCAGCGTGTCATAGCAAAGTCTTGCAAGTGCCTGTCCTGCTCTTGTGATGCCTGTGCCTTCAAGGCTTGCAGACTCTGTTCTTATGGAAGCTCTGCCCTCAAAATATGTACCAAGTGCATCGCCCATGCCTGCAATAAGGAACTTTACAGGTGCGTTTGCGATAACTGTTGTGTCTACCATTACTGCGTCTGGATTGGTAGGATAGAAAAGATATTTGTCAAAGCTGTGGTCATCATTGTATATTACTGACAGACCTGTACATGGCGCATCTGTTGCCGCAACTGTAGGCACGATAACAATGTGCTTGCCTGTGTAGTATGCTGTAGCTTTTGCAGTATCAACTGCGCTTCCGCCGCCAACTGCAACTACTGTGTCGATGTTGTCAGCCTTTACTATCTCTTCCATTTTGGCTATCTCGCCCTTGCTTGATATACCACCAAATATTTCATAGCGTCTGTAATCGTCAAGCTCGCCAAAGCTTTTCTCTATCTTGTCATGACAGGCTTTGTAGCCACTGTTTGAACATACAAACAGCCACCTTTTGCCCATATAGCCCATTTCTTCATGAAACTTAAGTGTAGCATCTCTGCCCTGAACATATTTGAGCGGCTCACGCATTGCTCTGAGTCTTCCCATCATAATGAATTACCTCCGATTTGTTTGATTTATTAACTTTATACGGAATTCTTTCCGTATTTTCAACTAGATTATAGCATATTGCACAAGAGATACAAGAAACATTTTATAAATGATATGTGAATTATCTATTATGGCAAGTTTTGAAAAATAGTTGCTTAATATACATAAATATAGTATAATGAGTATTAAGACAGTATGCGTCATAAGGTTGTGCATTTTTCATAGGCTGTGGGGTGTGTTTTTGTGCAGATATACAAAAGTGTGATGCTATGATAACCATATCGGGATAACTGCAACTAAGTATATGAAAGGGCAAAAACGAGAGAGCATGAAACGGAGATAAAAATGGAAAATGCAAAGCTTGGAGATGTCATCGCCTTTGTCCTAAGGTCCATGAACGAGGAAACTCGTCAGACAGACGATGAGGCAGAGGCGCAGATGAAAAGGTTGATACGCATACTTGTCTTGGAGGGATATGTGAATGAACAAGAATGAATTGAGAGCCGTTGTAGAAAAGGCTCAAAATGGTGAAAAGACAGCTTTTGAGAAGCTGTACAAAGAGTTCCACGAGAAGCTTTATTTCTTCGTGCTGAAAAACGTTGGGGATAAGCATACCGCAGAGGATATCACCGAGGACAGCTTTTTGGCTTCAATGGAGGGGATAGGGTCGCTGAAAGAGCCTGAGCATTATGAAACGTGGCTTCACTCTATCGCTTTCAACAAGTGCAGAATGTATTTCAGACAAAAGGGCAGAGAGGATAACATAAGCCTTGATGACGAAAACCTCAGCGAGGATATCCATGCTGACGATACTGTTATGCTCCCTGAGGATTATGCCGACAGCAAGGAGCTTAAACGCTGTCTGAAAAAGGTCATAGAGGGGCTGAAGCCTGAGCAGAGGTCGGCGGTGATACTTTATTATTATGACGGCATGCCGCTGAAAAAAGTGTCCGAGATTTTGGAGATAAGCGAGAATGCCGCCAAGCAGAAGCTTTTTAAGGCGAGGGCAAAGATAAAAAAAGAGATAGAGCGTATCTTTGAGGGCGGCGCATTTGCGGCTGTGCCTATGAGCGCAATGATGAGAGCGGCTCTGCCGAAAAAGTATGCAATGACAGCGGCTTCACCTGTTACAGCGTTGAAAACCTCTTCCGCTGCTATAAAGATAGTGGGAACTGCGGCGGCTGTGGTGGTGGCAGTGAGCATACCATTGGCTCTCCGTGGAGTGAACAACAACGGCTTCGGCGTTCACGATGACAGCAGTGTTTCAGACAGCTTAAATGACGATAGCCTTGACCTTTCTGACAGCAGTATGGCAGACGCTTCATCAGAGAAGATATCTGAAATCAGTTCGTCAAAAGCTGAAACAGACAGCATATCTGAGCCGTCAAGCGAGCCTGAAAAGGTAACAGACACCGCCGTGACAACTGCACCTGCACCTGTGCAAACCGATACTCCTGTTACAGATACGCAAGGCGAAAATACAAGCGCTGTCCTCCCAAGTGCAGACAAACCAGGCGAGGAGCTGTTTTCAAATACAGTGGGGGATATGCTCAAAATGGCAGACAACAACTATGAGTTTGTTTATCCAACATTCGTTCAAAACGGCTATGATTCTATGTATCAGTGCTCGGCTTTTCCGCAGTATCACTTCGGCAGGGCGGCTTTGAATACCGAAACAGGCAAGGGCTATGTTGACGAAAGCCTGCCTGTCACAAGGGTGGAGCTTTACAATGGTGCATACATCACAAAGAATATCTATGTGGGCATGACATACAACGAGCTTTGCAACGCTCTGGGTGAAAAGCCACTTATGTATCTTTCAAATACAGACAGAAACCGAATCGTATCAGCGACAATAAACGGCAGAACATGGTGGTTCGGCTTTGACCTCACTGACGAACAGCTTGATGAAACATATAAAAGAATGCAGGCTCAGACGGACAGCGAGACTTTTGAACTCAACCCATATCAATACGGCGTTGACATCTCTGACATTGACCCTGTTACAAGCGTGGCAGTGTGTGATATAAGCGACAATTAAGAACAGCAAAACGGATATACTATATATAACAGAAAAAGCGGAGGCTCTTTGCGAGCTTTCCGCCTTTTTCATATGTTCAGCATTACGGAAGCGTAAAACATTCCGTCACCGTATTCAAATTTAGCTACGCCATTGTATTTGGCGGCAATGTTCTTGACAGACTCTGTGCCGATCCCTTTGCCTTTGCGTTTTGAGGAAAGGAAACCGCCTTCTGGGTCGGTGAGGATAGTTCCGGTGAAGGTGTTGTCCACCGTCAGGCATAGGGAATAGCTGTCAGCCTTTGCTCTGATTATTATTTTTTTATTCTTTGCACTGTCAGACACGCAGCCGTGAATGGCGTTTTCGATAAGATTTCCGAAAAGCACAGAGAGGTCGGTTATGTCTATTTTTATGTCATCTGGGATGTCAGCACTCACCTTGTATTCAATGCCGCTGCTTTCCGCTATTTGAGCAAAATATGCAAGAAGTGCGCTTACAGATGTGTTTTTGCAGTAAATGTGTTCTGATATATCGGGCATAGAATCCCTGAAAGAATTGAGATATTCCGAAAGCTTATCGTATTCGCCCTTTTTCAGAAGCTCCTGCATAAGAGCGATATGATGTCTGACATCATGCTTATAGCGTCTTGTTTCTTTTATCTTATCCTGCAAATAGTCATATTGCAGGTTCTGCATTTCAAGCAGGTGGTTATTTTCCTGAAGCCGCAGATTTTTCTGCTGTTCGCTGACCAGCAGTGCCACGATGTAATACACCAGAAACGCTCCTGCATTTATAAAGAACAGAGCTATGGTGTTCTTTGGCTCCAGAGCAAGCTCTAAGCTGCTTTTCGTAGAGTTGCCGTAGAGAGTATAGTACCATATTATATAGAACGTAAATGGGATAAGCCAAAGATAGCGCCACTCCAGACCTGACGGCTCTCTTTCCACCGCAGGTGTGTAGACCTTTTTCATGTAGATAAAAAGCGGCCCCCATACCACGGCTTCTGTCATAAGCATACAAAGGGAAAACGACCAGCGGTATGACTCATAGGCAAGTGACGGGAACAGAATGCCCTCCAGACACTTTGAGGTAATGACGATAAAGCTTGCGTTATTTGAAAGCAGAAGCAGTGTGAAGCCTGTTTTGCCGACCTTGACCTTCACAGCGAAAAAGTAAAAAGCCGCATAGAGCAGGGTGCTGACTGCACTTAGCAGACCTGCATTTGTGCTGAAAAATGCCGCCTGCCAGCCTAAAAAGATCTGCACCAGTGAAAGAGCCACAACAAGTCCCACGGTAGCTGTTTTGGAAAAGCGAAGCCTATGCCGGAAGGGATAAAGGGCAAGCACCATAAGTGGCAGAAAATTCAGAAGGGAATATATGCCCACTTCCACAAGGCGGTATAAAGGAGGCATTACTGCTCACCGCCTTTTCGCAGATCACTGAAGCGAAACTGAGCGAAGGCGTCTAATGTTTCTCTGGATTTTCGGCGACTTATGGGGATATGTGTGCCGTCGCTCATTATGAAAAGGTCGCTTTTTTGCTGGGCTATCTCATAGAAATTCACGATGACGCCTTTGGTGGAGGTGTAAAAGTATGAATGACTGCAAAAAATGCTCTCGATCTCAGCGAAAGAATTTCTTGAAACTATGCTTTCACCGTCTGTGCAATGGATTGTCACGATATGTGACGCACAGTCTATGTAGATAACATTTCTGAGTATCACGTTCTGACCGTCGGGAAGCTTAACGGAACGCATACGATCAATTTCATCAGAACCGATACGGTCAAGCATGGCTTTTACTTTGTCAGCCTGAAAGGGCTTGCAAAGATAGTAGCAGGCATTGAGGTCGTAGCTTTCGCTTGCAAACTCGTTGCTTGAGGTGCCGAATGCGATATGCACGTTTTTGTCTGTTTCACGAAGCTTTTCTGCGACCTCTATCCCTGTCATTTTCCCCATGAATATATCAAGCACCACCAGATCATAAGCTCCCATCTGCCAACATGATAAAAAGCTTTCTCCGCTTGAAAACGTATCTATCTGACAGCTGTGAGCGGTTTGTTCGGAAATATATTCATGAAGAAGTGCAAGGTCGTTTTTATTATCGTCTACCAATGCCACTCTCATACTGTAAAAATCCTTTCTTATACATGATTTCTTAATATATAATAACACACATCAAAGCAAAATTCAAGCTTTATTCATTAATTTTGTTACCGCTTGTGCAGATTTTTGACCGTTTGTGCTAAATTTATTGACAAAGTGTGTAGTCTGTGTTAAAATAACCAAGTAAAATTATGTTCTGAGTAAAAAAGAAATATCAGCAACGAAAAATATTATGGAGGAATTAGAATGAAAAAGAAAATTTTAAGTCTTTTGGTGACGGGCTGTCTTTTGTTTGTGCCGACAACGGCATTTGCAGACGACAATAAGACGGTAATAAAAACTGTTGACGACCTGCTGGCGTTTTCAAAAGCGGTAAACAACGGAGATTATGACAAGAATAAGGACGCAGTTGTTGTTCTTGAAAATGACCTTGACTTGACAGGTGTTGTATGGACGCCTATCGGAAACGTTTTCGATGAAAACGGCTATATTGAACATTGTTTCAGCGGCAAATTCTACGGAAACGGTCATACTATTTCAAACATTGATTTTACGTCTATTTATGGTAAAGATTTGTTGGTCGGTTTCTTTGGCGATATCGAGGAAGCAGAGGTATCAGGTCTGACTATAGAGGGAAATCTGGATGTGACAAATACTGATAACGAATATACTGTTTATGGCACTATTGCAGGATTTGCAGGTGATTGTACTATTTCTGATTGTGTGTCAAACGTATCGTTCAACAATAACGGCAAATATGTTTATGGCTTCATAGGCATGGTAGGTCAGGCATACGGCACAACTTTTGAATATTGTGAGAACACAGCAGACATAACTATCTCAGGCGACAACGGAAGTGTTTATGTCGGCGGTATAGTTGGATATGCGCAGATTGGAACGGAAGTCCGCTATTGTTCAAGCACAGGCGATATGGTATATGCTGCACCAGACGCCGGCGGTATCGTAGGACGTTTGTATGGCGATTCCAAGGTTATAAACAGCTATGTTACAGGAAAACTCACGCCGGTTGGCAACGGAACCACAGATGTAGGCGGTATCGTTGGTTCAGTAGCCGGCGGTTCTGTAAGTGATTGCTATTTTGCAGGAGAAATTGACCTTTCACAGTACTCAGCCAAAAAGCCATATACACGTTTCGGCGGAATAGTGGGGAAGGATTCCTCGTCTACAACTGACTTTAAAAACAACTATTTCACAGAAACAGAAAATGTTGAAGCTTGCGGTTCAAATAAAGAAGCAGGCAAGGCTAAAGCATATGACTATATGACAACAAAAGAATTTTATGACGAGTTGACAGCTGGCGGTGCAAAGTATCAGTATGTTGAGGGATAAACACCTGTCCTGCCAACTAAGGAATATGCAGTTGATTTTGAAGTAACACCTGCTGACCTGAAAAATGTTGTAATAAAGGTAGACGGAAAAGAGATAACAAACAATACTGCAATGCTTACAGCAGGCACTTACACAGTAGAGGTAACTGCTGACGATTGCGAGCCTCTCAGCAAGGAAATAACTATTTCAGCAGATATCGCAACACATACACAGGCTTTTGAACTTGCATACAAGTCAGCAGACTACACAGAGCTTGACAAGGCAGAGAAAGCCGCAAAGGCTCTTAACAAGGACGATTATGAGGACTTCTCAGAAGTCGAAAAGGCTCTTGCCGCTATCGACAGAACGAAGAACATCACAGAGCAGGCTGATGTTGACGCTATGGTAAAGGCTATAAATGACGCTGTGGCAAACCTTGTAAAGAAAACACCTGCTTCTTCACAGCCTGACAGCTCGACTGCTGACAGCAAGATAGACAGCAGCTCAAAGGCGGCTTCAAACGCTTCAAATACAAACCCGTCAACAGGCGTTGCTGGCGGAGCATTCGCTCTTGCACTTCTGAGCGGTGCGGCTGTGGTCATGGCTAAGAGGAAAAAGTAATATATCCATTAAATGGATACATAAAGCAATTAAGTGGGACTTTCATACATTATTTGTTTAAATGAATACCACTTGTGCTGATTTTTGACCGTTTGTGTCAAAATAGTTGACAAGTGTGTGGGTTGTGTTAAGATAATCGTGAAAAATCTATGCTCTGAGTAAAAAAGAAATATCAACCCCGAAAAATATAATGGAGGAATTAGAATGAAAAAGAAGATTTTAAGCCTTTTGGTGACGATGGGTCTTGCGGCAAGCTTAGTGCCTGTTTCTGTTTTTGCTGACGGTACAGAGGTCTGGGACGGCTCTATAGCGGAGTCTTTTGCAGGAGGAAAAGGCACAAAAGATGACCCTTATCAAATAGCTACTGGCTCACAGCTTGCGTATTTTGCGAAAAGAGTGAACGCAGAGGAATATGGTGAAAAATATGCAGACACATACTTTGAGCTTACAGAGGATATCGACCTCGGTGGAAAAGAGTGGACTCCAGTAGGAGAAACTGTGGCGGATCTTATTATGGGTGGTCATGAATATTTTGTTTTCTCTGGCAACTTTGACGGAAATGGTTATATTATCAAAAATCTTACCATTGGAACAGAAACATCGCCATACAGTGGCGATGTATGCGGCTTGTTCGGTGCGACCAGCGGCACTATCGAGGACGTAGTTCTTGAAAATGTTTGTATAAACTATGTTGGCGGAAATCACAGCAGTGGATATGGCTTCCGCATGGGAGGTGCGCTTGTAGGTTATTCTATGGGCGATATAGTAAATTGTACTGTTATCGGTCTTGACATGAAGGCAGGCTCTGACGGCAGCTATGTTGCTCTTAACAGCATAGGCGGATTAGTAGGCATTCAGGACGGAGGTACAACAGTGAGCCACAGCCGTGTTTCCGGAAAGATAGAGGAATCAACAAAAAAGGGCAATGTTGGTGGCTTTGTTGGTACACTCGCAAAAGGCTCATCTGCTAAATATTGCGGTGCAGACGTTTCTGTTGAGGTAACAGGAAATGGTCGTGGTATCGCAGTAGGCGGCTTCGTTGGAATAGGTAATGGAGTGACAATTGATGAAACTTTGATAGAAAATTGCTATGCCACAGGCAATATAACAGGTGCAGAATATGCAGGCGGCTTTGTTGGAAACATCTCAGGTCTTAACATCAGCAACTGCTATGCAAAGGGTGATGTAAGCAATAGTTTTGTTGGTGCGTCATTCATGGGTACTGACGCTGCAAGCAATAACTATTATGGCACTGTAAAGAATTGCTATGCAACAGGTCTTGTATCTGATATTTCTTCTTCCGCTTATGCTTTTGCAATGCAAGATACGATGAATAGAAGTACGATTCAAAATTGCTACTACAACATACAAAATACAGCAAAAAATACGGAATCAGCAGCTTCTCTTACTATTGACGATATGAAAACAGACAGCTTTTTAAATGTGCTCAACGGCTCATCAAACGTATGGACTAAGCGTAATAACGATACTCCTGCCTGCGGTGCTGAGCCTGCTGACTACAGCGATGTTTATGAAGTGCTGGGTAATATTCCTGCCGACCTTTCTATCTACACAGATGAAAGCGTTGCAAACTTGTACAGTGCAGTTGAGGCTTTAAGAGGGTATAGAGATCTTGCACAGCAGTCAGATGTTGACAAAATGACAAATGATATAAACGACGCTGTTGAGGCACTTGTTTACAAGTCAGCAGACTACACAGAGCTTGACAAGGCAGAGAAAGCCGCAAAGGCTCTCAACAAGGACGATTATGAGGACTTCTCAGAAGTCGAAAAGGCTCTTGCCGCTATCGACAGAACAAAGAACATCACAGAGCAGGCCGATGTGGACGCTATGGTAAAGGCTATAAATGACGCTGTGGCAAACCTTGTAAAGAAAGCACCTGCTTCTTCACAGCCTGACAGCGTAAGCAGTTCTGATGCTT